>ERZ773264.53-NODE-53-length-159429-cov-37.023291_pt1 | contig 159429 bp, 141 predicted proteins | sample MGYA00511910_ERZ773264 | MGnify/ENA primary metagenome ERZ773264 (study PRJEB29015, sample SAMEA2737739) | human gut metagenome | biome: human gut; feature: human-associated habitat; material: faeces | place: China | collected 2012 ...
AGAGCATCTGCCTTACAAGCAGAGGGTCACAGGTTCGAGCCCTGTAGGTCCCATTTAAATTCTAAAGCATTTTCAATATGCCGATGTGGCTCAATTGGCAGAGCAGCTGATTTGTAATCAGCAGGTTATCGGTTCGAGTCCGATCATCGGCTTTTATGGATGGATTCCCGAGTGGCCAAAGGGGGCAGACTGTAAATCTGTTGGCTTCGCCTTCGAAGGTTCGAATCCTTCTCCATCCATTTAACTTCGGTTAATTAAATAACGCGGGGTGGAGCAGTCTGGAAGCTCGTCGGGCTCATAACCCGAAGGTCATAGGTTCAAATCCTGTCCCCGCTACTAAGATAGTAAATATCTTTTGCCCAGATAGCTCAGTTGGTAGAGCAGCGGACTGAAAATCCGCGTGTCACTGGTTCGATTCCGGTTCTGGGCATTTTCGTCTTTTTGGCGAAGATGGGATACTAGCTCAGTTGGTAGAGCACTTGACTTTTAATCAAGTTGTCGGGGGTTCGAATCCCCCGTGTCTCACTTTATTAAGCTTACTGCATTTTGTAGTAGGTTTTTTTATTTATACGGAAATTTAAAGCCGGCGTATTGGTATACTTCTATATCAATATGCCGGCTATTTTTATGGTATAGAAAAATGCTCGTAATGTAGAATGAAGTCAACGAGAATTGCGAAGCAATTCTTGGAGGGCAAAACCAGCGTTTTGCCCTTTTTATAGTATAGGAAAATTGATATTTATCTAAGAAATGATATATGGAATATTTGACAGAGAGTTGATAGCATATTAGTAGTGAGAAATACGAAAGCCTGATATGAATGCTTTCGCATTTGAATGGGACCTACAGGGCTCGAAGCAGAAAAGATGGAGGAATCGTGTGATGAACATGGAACAGAAGTCGAAACGGTTGGAACGCGGAGCAGGGATATTATTACCAATCAGCAGTTTACCTTCTCCGTATGGAATTGGATCACTGGGGCAGGAGGCATACTATTTTGTGGATCAACTGAAAGAAGCGGGTCAGCGGTATTGGCAGGTATTGCCGGTGGGACCGACGAGCTTTGGGGATAGTCCGTATCAGTCCTTTTCGACATTTGCGGGGAATCCGTATTTTATTGATCTGGATATGCTGCAAGAAGAAGGTCTGCTGAAGAAGGAAGAGATTCTCAGTATTGACTGGGGTAAGCTGGCATATGATGTGGACTACCAGAAGATGTATGTGAATCGGTTTGGCATTTTAAAGAAGGCATTTCTGCGGTGGCAGGAGAAAAATGCGGAGCGAAAAGATGAAAGTGTAGATGTAAGAAAAAATATTGTAGATATTAGGAAGAAAATAAGTGAAAAAACAGATCTGTCCAATTATCGGGACTGTATGAACCTGTCCGATTATCAGGACTTTGTGGATAAAAATAGGGACTGGCTGGAGGATTATAGTCTTTTTATGTCGTGCAAAGATTATTTCGGTGGAGTTGAATGGCTGTCCTGGAATGAGGACATACGATTCCGTGAGAAATCTGCACTGGAATATTACAGGCAGCTTCTGAAAGAGAAGATTGAGTTCTGGTGTTTTGTGCAATATAAGTTTTTTGAGCAGTGGAGTGCGTTGAAGGAATATGCAAATGGCAAAGGAATACAGATCATAGGAGATATTCCGATTTATGTAGCACTGGACAGTGCAGATGTGTGGGCAAATCCCGGACAGTATCAATTGGATGAAACGCTTCATCCGGTGGATGTAGCAGGATGCCCGCCGGATGCATTTTCGGATTATGGACAGAAGTGGGGAAATCCAATCTATGACTGGAAGGTTATGGAAAAGGATCACTTCCGTTGGTGGAAAAAGCGTATCCGGGCGGCAGGCAGTATGTATGATGTGGTGCGGATCGATCATTTTATTGGAATTGTGAGATATTATGCGATTCCGGCAGATGGTGTGCCTGTGGATGGAGCATTTCGCGAGGGACCGGGAGCGAAGCTGATAGAGGCAATTGATGAATCAATCGGTGATGCAAAGGTGATCGCGGAGGATCTTGGGGTGGTTGTTCCGGGAGTGCGCAAGCTGCTTGAGCAAAGTGGTTATCCGGGGATGAAGATTTTGGAATTTGCGTTTGACGGAAACAGGGAGAATGAATATCTGCCGCATAATTATGAAAGAAATTGTGTTGTGTATAGCGGGACACATGATAATGAAACACTGCTGGGATATTTCGATTCACTGCCGGAAAAGGGATATACATATCTGCAGGACTATACCGGTGTGAAGAAGAGGGAGGAGTTGGCGGATGCCGTGATCCGTTTGGCTTACCAGAGTGTGGCAGATACGGTGATCCTTCAGATGCAGGACATTCTGAAAAAGGATAACGATGCCAGGATGAATCTTCCGTCGACAATTGGTCAGAACTGGCGCTGGCGGTTGAAGAAAGAAGAATTTGGAGAGAAGCAGATTGCTTTTCTTGCAAAACTGGCGGATATCTATCATAGATAAAAGGAAACACAAATAAAAGAGAAAAGATAGAATTTATCTTAGAAAATAACGATAAAGGAAAATATAAACAAGGGGAAATACTAATTTAAAGTAAAATTATAGGTTTTATATTACCAATATAGTTAAAAGAAAATACAAATATAAAACAATAAGAAAAATTAGAAGTAAATTAAAAAACAACTAATAAAACATTATAATCAGGAGGAGAAAAATGTTAGAGAAATTTGTAGAGGATCGTTACCGGAAGAGTTTGAAGGAATGCAGCAATGAGGAAATTTATGTGGCACTTCTGGAGCTTGTGAAACAGCAGGCACAGGGGAAGGAAAGTTCTGCAAAGAAAAAGAAAGTTTATTATATTTCGGCAGAGTTTCTGATTGGAAAATTGTTGTCGAATAATCTCATTAATCTCGGACTTTTTGATACAGTGAAAAAGGAACTGGAGGAAAATGGAAAGAGTATTTATGAGATTGAGGAGATTGAGCCGGAGCCTTCATTGGGAAACGGAGGGCTTGGACGTCTGGCAGCATGCTTCCTTGATTCTATTGCAACACTGGGGATTCCGGGAGATGGCATTGGTATCAACTATCATCTGGGACTTTTCAGACAGGCATTTGAGCAGAATCTGCAGAAGGAGTATCCGAATCCATGGATTGAGAAGGAAAGCTGGCTGACCAAAAGAGAAAAAAGCTATATGGTAGAATTTCGTGATCATGTTGTGAAAGCGTCTCTGTACGATATTGCAGTCACAGGCTATGAGAACAGAACAAATCAGCTTCATTTGTTTGATATTGACAGTGTGGAGGAGAAGATTACCGAGGATGGAATTTCTTTTGATAAAGAGGATATTGAGCGTAATCTGACATTGTTCCTGTACCCGGATGACAGCGATGAGAAGGGACAGCTTCTTAGAATTTACCAGCAGTATTTTATGGTATCAGCGGGAGCACAGCTCATCCTGGAGGAGTGTGAGGCGAGAGGCTGCAATCTCCATGATCTGCCGGAGTATGCGGCAATCCAGATTAATGATACACATCCGACAATGGTGATCCCGGAGCTGATAAGACTACTTCTGATCCGTGGTATCTGCATTGAGGAGGCAATGGAGATCGTTGCGAAGACATGTGCCTACACGAATCACACGATCCTTGCCGAGGCGTTGGAAAAATGGCCGGTTGATTATCTGAAAAAGGTTGTGCCGCAGCTTCTTCCAATCATACATATTCTGGATAATGAGGCGAAAAAGAAATATCCGGATGAGGCGGTAGCAATTATAGACAAGGAAAATCGTGTTCATATGGCACACATAGATATGCACTATGGATATAGTATAAACGGTGTGGCGTATCTGCATACGGAGATTTTGAAGAACAGTGAATTGAAGCCGTTTTATGAGATTTATCCGGAGAAATTTAATAATAAGACGAATGGTATTACATTCCGCCGCTGGCTGCTTCATTGCAATGAGGAGCTTGCTTCATGGATCGATGGGCTGATCGGCAGCGGTTTCAAAAAGGATGCGATGGAGCTTGAAAAATTGCTTTCTTATCAGAGGGATACGAAGGTGCTGGAGAGTCTGCTTGCGGTAAAGGCAGAGAAAAAGAAACAGTTGAAGGAATATTTACTTCGGACACAGGGCGTGGAGATCGACGAAAATTCCATCTATGATATTCAGGTGAAACGTCTTCATGAATATAAGCGTCAGCAGTTAAATGCATTATATATTATCCATAAATATCTGGAGATCAAGCGTGGCGTGATCCCGGAGAAGCCGGTTACCGTGATCTTCGGAGCAAAGGCAGCTCCGGCGTATGTGATCGCAAAGGATATCATTCATTTGATCCTGTGCCTGCAGGAGCTGATCAATAGTGATGAGCAGGTTAGTCCGTATCTCCGTGTGGTGATGGTGGAGAATTATAATGTGAGCAAAGCGGCACAGCTCATTCCGGCGTGTGATATTTCTGAGCAGATTTCGCTTGCGTCGAAAGAGGCGAGCGGTACAGGTAATATGAAGTTTATGCTGAACGGTGCGTTGACGCTGGGAACCATGGATGGCGCAAATGTGGAGATTGCAGAGCTTGTCGGAAAGGAAAATATTTATATTTTCGGTGAGGACAGTGAGACGGTTATTCAGAGATATGCGGATGGAAGCTATGTGTCAAAGGATTATTATGAAAAGGATGCGAAGTTAAAGGAAGCTGTTGATTTTATTGTCGGAGAAGAAATGATGGCAGTAGGAGATAAAGAACATCTGACGCGTCTGTATAATGAGCTGTTAAATAAAGACTGGTTCATGACTTTCCCTGATTTTGAGGATTATATTGCGACAAGAGAGCGGACATATCAGGAATATAATGACCGTATGGCATGGGCGGAGAAGATGCTGGTAAATATCGCAAAGGCAGGATTCTTCTCATCAGATCGTACAATTGCACAGTATGAAAAGGAGATCTGGAAGACGGGGACTTTGTAAAAGTAAAGTGGAAACAAGGAAAAAAGAGTCCCAAAAGACGGACTTTGCAGAAAGCAAAGTGTAATAGTAGAAAATCGAGATTAAGAAAGAGCTTTCGGAAAGCAAAGTGTAATAGTAGAAAATCGAAATTAAGAAAGAGCTTCCGGAAAGCAAAGTATAAGAATAGAAAATCGAGATCATGAAAGAAGAAAATTCAGGGAGCAAGGGATAAAAAGGAATAACAAAGTTCTAAAAAAGGGACTTCGTATAACTAAAATAGAAGTGATTAAAATAATAAAAGAAATAATGTACTCTCTTCCGGCAGAAATGCCGGGAGGGGGTTATTTCGCATTTTATGGACTTAGAGAAAGTTTGTGTTTGGGTTTCGGGAGAGTGTGTGGTAAACTAGAGAAGGACAGAAGCAGATATTGCGGAAATGAGGTTGGCTATGATTCGGATATTGATCGTTGATGATGAAAAGATAGAGAGAAATGGAATAAAGTTTTTGTTGAAGCAGCTTCATATGGAGGCGCAGATCCGGGAGGCTGTGAACGGTGTGAAAGCGTTGGAAGCCCTTGAGGAGGAGCCGGCGGATATTCTGCTTACAGATATTAAAATGCCTTTTATGGACGGTCTTACGCTGGCAGAGAACGTGGTGGAGAAGTATCCACAGACGAAGATGGTGATCTTCAGTGGATATGGCGAGTTTGAGTATGCCAGGAAGGCGATGAAGTCCGGCGTAAACAGCTATATTTTAAAGCCGGTGGATCCGGAAGAGTTTCGCAGTACCATGGAAAAAGTTCTGCAGGAAATTGAGGGAGAACGGCTGGAGGACGAGCGCAAGGAGAAGAACCGAAATTTTGTGAAGGAGCATGTGATATTATCGCTTTTGAATGGGGCGGCACCGGAGGATTTGGCGAAAAGTCTGGGAGATATGGGCAGCCTGGAATATGTGCAGGATTTTCAGAATATGATGCTGCTGGAATTTGACCGGGAATTTTTCGGGCGGACCGGACTCGATTTTCGGGAAAATCTGCGCGAAGAAATGAATGAGCCATTCCTTTATCTGAATATGAATCCACAGCAGGGAATCATACTTCTGGAGCGTTCTATTGAGATCGAGGCGAGACGGGAGATGGCGCAGAAGCTGCAGGATACTATTGAGAAGAAGTATGGGGAGAGGTGCTATATTGCCGTGAGCAGAGAGTTTGAACATCCTGTCAGACTGGCAGAGGAGATGGAACGTCTGGAACTTCTCATGGAGAATAAATTTTATGCACCGCAGGACCGGGTATTTTGTGAGGAGGAGCAGTCAGAAGCCAATCTTTCGGAGATTGATGATGACACTTTGATGAAGCAGATCCGTCAGGATATCAAGGTGAAGGATATGGTGGGACTTCGCCGTCATTTTGAAAGTCTGTGTGAGAAGTATCAGAGCAAAAAGAATTTTTCACAGATGTATGTGAAATTTATCTTTTCTAATTTATTGAAGGATATTTATGAAATTCTACCGCAGGAGAAATCGGTGGAACTGAATCAGGAGATTGACCGGCTGTATCGTACGAATGATTTTCAGGAGGTCACAGAGCTTCTTAATGAGGGTATCCGTCTTTTGGAACAGAGCTTTGCTATCAATCCGCAGATGGAGCATCGGGAGATTGAGACGGTGAAACAGTATATTTATGCACATTACGATGAGGAGCTTTCCGTGGATATGCTGGCGGAGCAGGTATTTCTGGCACCAAGCTATCTGAGTCATATTTTTAAGAAGGAGACGGGGCAGAATCTTAGTAAGTTTATCAAGGCGCTGCGCATGGAAAAGGCGAAGGAAATGCTGGAGCAGACACATAACAAGATTGTCAACATCAGCTATGCTGTGGGGTATCCGAATGTGTCGTATTTCTGTCAGAGCTTCCGCGAGTATTATGGGGTAAGTCCACAGAAATACAGGAATCAGTAAAACTGCGCAGAGATAATTATTAAGAGAAAAATAAAATTGTGCAGGGTTAAATCACCAACAGCAATTAGTAAATTAATACAAGGTTAAATCAGCTATAAATTTATAGAAATCAGTAAAATAAACAATGTCATGCGAGATGGCACCAGAACGGGGAAATCTATGAAACACAGGATCGGTCAATGGTTTAAAAATGCCAAAATACAAAAGAAAATAATGATCATATATATCTGTATCGGAACGATACCTATCCTTCTTTTGGGACTCTTTGCGTCCGGACAGGAGAGAAAAACGTTGATGGAGAGGGAGCACCGTAACATTGAAGATTCGGTGTCGCAGGGGGCATCGCAGTTAAAGTCACAGATTCTTGTTTATAATAATCTGTCCGATTATATTGCGTTTAACCAGCCGATTTCCGATGTGCTGATCGGTGATTATGACAATATATTTTCTATGTATGAGCAGTACACGGCAACGGTAGATCCGGTACTTTCTTCTTTGAAATATTTTAATCCGAATATCAATCAGATCACGATCTATCTGGATAAAAATATTGTGAAGCATGACACAATGGTGGATTCGCTGCAGACGATTGAGGGTGAAAAATGGTACAGACAAAATGAGTCTTCTCTGAGCCAGAAGGTAAAATGGATCATCGATGCAGAGAATAAAACATCGTTTTCGGCGAGAACCATGCCAATCATGGAGCAGAATAAGCAGAAGGGAATCCTGTATCTGGATGTGAATTATGATTCGTTATTTGCGGGCTTTGATGATATTTCAAGAGACAGCTACGGCCTTTATATTGTTGACAAGAAGGGAAATGTGTTATTTGAAAAGGATACCTTTTCGGAGAATACAGCTTCGAAAAATAATACAAAAACGACAGCAAAGAAATCACAAGAAAAGAGATTATCTTTTCCTGCTCTGAAAAAGAAAATGGAGGCGCAGGAGAACGGAAAGAAAAGCAATTATCTGATCGTTTCCGCAGATGCGGGGGTGGATGACTGGAAGATCATCGTCTATCAGCCGCAGAAAATGATGGCGAGAGAGATTCAGACGCTGCTTGTGCTTGTCATGGGAATTATCGCGGTATGTATCATCACATCGGTGGTGGCATCCCTGGCATTTTCGCGGTTCGTGGTGCGCGATATCAAACGTCTGCGTGACAATATGCAGGCGGTTGAGGAAGGCAATATGGAGCTGATGGTTACCAGCGATGCCGGAGATGAGGTCGGCAGTCTGATCCGTGGTTTCGGAAGCATGCTCGGAGAAATCAACCGGCTGATCCATGAGGTGTATGAGAGTAAGCTGACGCAGAGAAAGTCGGAAATGACAGCACTTCAGGCGCAGATCAATCCGCATTTCCTGTATAATTCGCTTTCTCTGATCAACTGGAAGGCGCTCGAGGCAGGGCAGCAGGATATCAGTAAGATCACGCTGGCGCTTTCTTCGTTTTACCGGACATCGCTCAACCGTGGCAAGAATGTTCTGACAATTGAGAAGGAAATTGAGAACATGAAGTCGTATCTGGAGATCCAGCTTTGCATGCACGATAATGATTTTGATGTGATCATGGACATTGATGAGGAGATTCTGCCATACCAGACTCTGAACCTTTTGCTGCAGCCGCTTGTGGAAAATGCGATCGATCACGGTATTGACCTGAAGGAGGACGGCAGAGGTTATATTAAGATCATCGGGCGGAAAGATGCCGAAAATATTTACCTGACGGTGGAGGATAACGGCGTTGGAATTGAGCCGGAGATATTATCCTCAATTCTGGAATTTAAGACAAAGGGATACGGTGTGCGGAATGTCAACCAGAGGATCCGTTTGTATTATGGGGAGGAATATTGTCTGCGGATCGAGAGTGAAGTAGGAAAAGGAACAAGGTGTACGATAAATATTCCACAGAAATCAAATGATCCTGCGGATGGAACATCCTAAAATCAAATCTTGTCATTTTATGGCATATACGCTATTATAGATTTGATATTATTATAAGTTGGAACCAGGTGTTCACAATAAAAGAAAAGAGGAGAAAAAGATGGATAAGGTTATTTTAGCCTACTCAGGCGGACTTGACACAACTGCAGTTATTCCATGGTTAAAGGAAACATACGGCTATGAGGTTGTTTGCTGCTGTATCGACTGTGGACAGGGTGAGGAGCTCGATGGATTAGAGGAGCGTGCAAAGCTTTCCGGAGCATCCAAGCTTTATATTGAAGATGTTGTTGATGATCTTTGCGAGAACTACATCATGCCATGTGTACAGGCTGGTGCTGTTTACGAACATAAATATCTCATGGGAACTGCTATGGCAAGACCTACGATCGCTGCAAAGCTTGTAGAGATCGCCCGTAAGGAAAATGCTGTTGCAATCTGCCACGGTGCAACCGGTAAGGGTAACGATCAGATTCGTTTCGAGCTTGGTATCAAGGCACTCGCTCCGGATATCAAGGTAATCGCTCCATGGCGTGATGACAGATGGGGTATGGATTCCCGTGAGGCAGAGATTGAGTATTGTAAGGCACACGGCATTGATCTTCCGTTCGGAACAGATCAGTCTTACAGCCGTGACAGAAATATCTGGCATATCAGCCATGAGGGACTTGAGCTTGAGGATCCTGCTCAGGCACCAAACTATGATCATATGCTTGTTCTTGGCGTTACACCGGAGAAGGCACCGGATGAGGATGTAGAGCTTTCTATTTCCTTTGAGAAGGGTGTTCCTACCGCTCTGAACGGCAAGAAGATGAAGGTTGCTGACATCATCCGTGAGCTGAATACGATCGGTGGAAAGCATGGTATCGGTATTGTTGATATCGTTGAGAACCGTGTTGTTGGTATGAAGAGCCGTGGTGTATATGAGACTCCGGGTGGAACTATTCTTATGGAGGCTCATCAGCAGCTTGAGGAGCTTGTTCTTGACCGTGATACGATCGCACTTAAGCTGGAGCTTGGCAGCAAGCTTGCAAGCATTGTATACGAAGGAAAGTGGTTTACACCGGTTCGTGAAGCAATCTCTGCATTTGTAGATGTTACCCAGCAGTATGTGACAGGTGAAGTTAAGCTTCGTCTCTACAAGGGCAATATCATCAAGAACGGAACAACTTCTCCATATTCTCTTTACAGTGAGTCACTGGCATCCTTCACAACAGGTGATATGTATGATCATCATGATGCAGAGGGATTCATCACATTATGGGGTCTTCCACTGAAGGTTCGTGCAATGAGAATGAACGAGTTAAAGAAGGATAAGACGAAATAATTATCTGTTGAATATTTGCAGAAAAATAAACAGCTCAGATTTGTAAGAAATCTGAGCTGTATTTTTTACCTTAAATAATGACTTACTTCAAAAGCTCGCGGATCATTTCCGCCGTATAGGTGACGCAGACCATCTTCTCTGCCTCGATACGGTACAGTGCGTTTGCAGCAATGTGTTCTGCCGCCTGCTCGATATCGCGGATGCCGGAGGTATCCTTGAAAATCTCCATTACTTCATCTAATGCCTCATCGGTGATCATGATCTCCTCGCTGCGAAGTCCGATTCTCTTTAATACCTTTGGCATTGCAAAACGTGTGAAGATCACACGCTTCTCTTCCAGGCTGTAGTCCGGCAGCTCGATCACGGCAAAACGTGACATTAAAGGTGCGCTGATCGCATCCTTGTCGTTGGCGGTTGCAATCGGATAAACACCTGTTGTCGGAATATTACATTCGATGTAATTGTCCGTAAATCCGAGATTGTCCAAAAGAGTCAGCAGTACGTCCGCCGGATTTCCATTGCCTTTGCCGGCAGATGCCTTGTCAAGCTCGTTAATGATAAACAAGAGGTTGGAGCTTTCTGCATTCGCAAATGCTTCCATGATCAGACCGGGCTTTGCATTTGCGTAAATTCGGGAGCTTCCGGTAAGCTGCTCCGGATCGTTGATCGAACTCATCTCCAGTGTCGTCCAGGACATTTTCAGGATCTTTGCCACGGCATAGGCAATCTGGGATTTACCGGTACCGGCAGGACCGATCAGCAGGATACCGTATGCCGGCAGTGTGTGAGTACGATTGATCTGAATGATCGTCTCGATGATACGCTGCTTTACATTGTCAAGTCCGTACAACTCTTCATCCAGGATTCTTCTCGCCTCGACCGGATCGATCGGCTGGAAATCCGTATTCTTCCACTGGATATTTAACATGATCGAAAGTGCGCGCTGTGCGTGGCGTCGTTCCTCCGGTGTCACCTCGGTAGATTTGGCTACGGCAAGATTACGTCTCGCCCAGAGACGGATATTGTCCGGCAGTGTGCTTCCTGCGCACATCAGATAATCGGTGATGCTCTGGATGCTTGTCAGCTTCATATCATCCGAATCCTCGATCTGATCGAAATCAACAACCTCCTTGGACGGAGCATCGCTCTGCAAAAGGCGCTCGATCATAAACTGCAGGAATCCATTCTCGCCGGAAAGCTTCGTTCCTCTCATTGCCACGCCGGTTTCGTAAATTTTATAAACGGCATAGCCCTTATCGGTGCTGGCACCGGAAAGTTTCACCATGATATGATTCTCACCGAGCCATTTGACCAGCTTCTCAAAACGTGCATCGATCTGAAGAATGTCATGTGATGTCTTCTCATCGTCACAGACAAATGCGGTTCCCTTGGTGGGAGCGGTAAACATACCGGAAGCATGATGTGAGAGCTTCTCCTCTCCATTGTCCAAAAGCATAATCGGATGGGAAGCATCCGGCACTCTTTCGCTGGAGTATACTAACTCGTATGTCTTCTCTGCCTTTACGGCATCTTTCTTTTCCTGGTTAAAATCAAAAACAGGCATCTCGTAACCTCTCTTTTCTAGTATCTGTTTTATTACCATGAAGGAAAAATCGAGAAAAACGATATTTATGTCCGCATGGTAATTACTTAATCTTATGAAATTATAGGATGAAATGAAAAAATTAGCAACTGCTAATTTTGAATTATGCACCATAAATACAATTCATAGAAAAAATGATATTCGCAATAAAAAGAACTAAATTCGCAATATATTTGATTGTTAAAAAAAGACGGAAATGTTAAACTCAAACTAAATATGAAATATATATATGAGGTTCGTGTGGAAACAGACTTTTGCACGTAAATTTGTTTTTGTGGTTTTGAACTTGTGGGTGCATTGAAAGGGACAGGTATTTTTATGAAAAAATGGCAGAAGATTTTGATTGGTGTAATTGTTGTCTGTGTTGCTTTGATCGCAGCGAATGGACTGACAATGAAGGGCTTTTGTTATACGCTCAGTTATCCGGGCGGCGAGATGATATTTATGGAAAAAGGTCATTGTTATGTGGGGCTTCCGGGTTCCAAGAAAAGCGAGGAACTTTCCGGAGTAAGCTATACCGGCAGACCGCAGAAGCTGTCAGACACCAAGGATGTATCGGATACTTATAAAACTGTTTTGTGGACATTTGTTTCCGTGGATCAGGGAAGATGGGTTGGTGTCCATTTTCTGAACCGCAGCTTTCTCGTGCAGACCAGTGGATTTACAAAGGCAGAGAAAAAGTCTCTGGATCATTATAAGTATGTTGCGGGAAAACCTTATTTTGTATTTAAAAATAATGGAAGTTCGTGGAATTATCCGGAAGAATATCAGGAAAAAGCAAAAGAAAATCTGTTACAAAAACCTTCGAAATAAATCTGAATATTTTGTGGCAAAAAGCCATTCCAAAAACGTTCTGAATATTTTTACGGCGGAAAGCCCTTTCAAAAACGTAAGGAATTCTTAATCCCTTTGCCGGCGATTCCATGCTATCATGAAATTACGATAAATTGATATATGAAATGTTTCGTTGAATATATCAGAGGAGGGATTTCATGAAAAGATCGAACGTGAAAAAGGGAATTATAGCAGCGGTTGTTCTGTGTCTTGTATTTCTGCTGGGGGCAGTTGTGGTGCAGAATATGCCGGATCGTCAGACAAAGCGGTCCACGAAACAGACCGGCACAGGGAAAGAGAACGATTCGTCGGAAAGTCAGCACAGCTTTCGGGGGCTGTCGACTTATATTATGGGTGAGGCGTACGGAAGCTGTGGTATGTATTACAGCTCGGATAACGGCGCTCTGTATTATCTGGATGCGGCAAGCGGTAAGGAGTCGATCGTATGTACAAAGACAAACTGCGAGCATAAAATGGACAGCATGAAACCATCCGGCTGTGAGGCTGATTTTAACCATGTCGCAGCATTTGTTCCGAGTGGAGAGAGACTTTATTACATACCGGCGGATCCACTGGGAGAAAATACGCCGATGGAAATCTGGAAACAGGATCTGACGGGTGGCAATCAGAAAAAGATTTTGTCTCTCAAGGGAAAAGAAAATACAGGAATGATCATTCAGGGGATGCTGTGCGATGGCATGCATATGGTGGTCGGATTTATAGAGTATGGCCGTTATACCAAAAAGGGAAAATATGTTGAATATGGATCCTTTGACCAGAAGAGCGGTCTGTATGTTATCAATATGAACGACTGGAGCTATCAGTGTATTTATCTGAAGGAAGGATCTTCGGAGGATGGCATGTTAGGAAAAAATGCATGTCCGACCATTTCTACAATGTCTATGGGAACAGAAAGGGTATGGGCATACTATACTTACTATGATTCAGGATTTGATCCAAAGAAATATAATAAAATGACGGATAAAAACCGGATCAAGTATATGAGTAAACATTCGCATTTGATGCGGGGCGATTTTTCTTTGTCGGATGTATCGCTGTACACTATCATTCCGCAGGATGGCAATCACAGTAATACGTTTTACGGAAACTGGTGTTATGATCAGGATTATTCCGGAAATTTGCTTGCAACGAATCTGCCGACTGGCGACAGTTATCATATCTACAGTTCTCCTGCAACGGAAAAGCACAGGGAATGTGACAGTGGATATCGGGGAGTTGTAACAACAGAAAACAGCATTCTTTATGTGGTATGGAATAAAAAGAGGGAAAAGTATGACTGGTATCGTTATGACAGAAAAACAACGAGGAAGACGTGTATTGCGTCTCCGGCTGTAGACTGTCATCCGCAGGGTGTTGCAGGAGATTATATTTATGGGGATCTATTCTGGAGCGATGATCATATGGAACGCTGTGCGATTCCGATCAAGGAGCTGGAAAAGGGAAAATATCAGTTCCCGGAGAAATCAAAGGAAGAGGCGGCAGCAGATCAGAATAAAGAAAATATTGATCCGGACGATACGGTGATCTGGGGTGTGAATGATAATAATCTGCCATCGGATGAAGCCGTTAAGGAGATCAACAGTTATTTAAAGAAAAAGGGGTATGATTTTAAGGTTGCTTTCACAAATGTACAGGATTCGGATATTGACAATATTGCAAAGCAGCATCCGGAGATTGATATTCTGCAGGCACCGGCAAACCATGTAACGGATAATCTGGCAGCAGCAACATTGAAGTCCGGTTATTTTGAACCATTGACCTCGTTTTTGTCGGTCGATGGAAAGAAGCTGAAGGCACAGTTTAGCAAGCTTGACTGGAAAAAGGTTGAGGTTAACCGCGAGATTTACTCTGTCCCAAATTCGAATCAGACTTATGAAGGAATCTATATTGCTTACAGCAATAAATTGAAAAATAAAGCATCAGCCGGCGATGCAGATACGCTGGAAAAGGTCGGAAAGATCCTTACCAATGCAAATGTAAAGAGCGTGAAATATCCGGTGATCCTGCAATCCAATTTGGCGGGAGGAAACCTGTCCGATTTTACGGACAGTGATTACTGCCTCGGTCTTGCGCTGAACCGCAACAGCAAAAAGCCTTCCCTGTGGTATGAAGATAAGAGTGTTCGTGCCGTATATCAGACATTTAATGAATGGTATAAGAAGGGATGGCTCTCAGAAAAAAACAAACTTTACGATCAGGAAAATACGAATAAGAATGTTAAGAAAATAGAGACGGCACTGAAAAAGGGAGACTGGCTGGTAACGATCGGATACGGTCCATGCAGTGAGGAAATAAAGAAGCACTCGGCTTATGTGGTACGTCCAAAGCACATTGTATTTTCAAATTGTAATATGTCTACCGGTGTGGCGGCTGCGTCTAACTGCAAGGATCAGGCAGAGACATTTCTGATGCTGGCATACACGGATCAGACGATCGCGGATCTGATGCTGTATGATATCCGGAAGGGAAATTATCAGGTGAAAAATAATGTAGTCTGTGATTATTCTAAGGATTATGCATTAAGTGTGATCTGGAGAAGAACGGATTTTGGAAATCAGATCGCAGCGACACAACTTGACACGGATGTGGAGTCTGCGACACATCGTAAGAAATATCTGCAGTCCTACAATGCTGCGGCATCTCCGCTGATTGGCTTCCAGCCGGATACGGACGGATATGAGGGCGACCTTGAGGTATATATACCGGCACTGCAGAAGGGGGAAGATATCTGGCAGGCGAAGAACTTTGATGATGAGTATGACGGTCTGATGGGCAGAATTTCGATGCGGAAGATAAATAAGTTCTGTTCTGAGGTCGCAAAACAGATCAACGCATGGAAGTAAGGAGTCGTCCGGTATGTGGAGAGAACATAAAAAGCTGTGGAAAAAAAGAACGGTAGCTGCATTTGTGGTGGCGGGACTTTTGTTAAATCTGTTCCTGATCCTGCGGAGTGAATACGGTCGTGATAGATGGACGGAGGCAACCGTATCCTGCTATCGCAGTGTGTACCGTGAGATAAAGAATATGCAGCCGGAAAAGGCAAAGCGTTATCTGGAGAAAAAGTCGAACAACCAGAATGTGGATTATCTGCGTCGCATTGGTTACAGTGAACTGCAGGATGAGATTTCCCATGCCGGCAGCTATGATGATTATCTGGATGCGAGAGAGCAGGACTATTCGCAAAGTGAAGTGTTTGACGCATTTCGAAAGACCAGCAAATATGACAGGAAGGACGCCGCAAAGGTAATGGAGAAGCTGCGCAGGTTTCGGGGGGAAACGCTGGCGGTTGTGCCTTCCAGAGGCTGGCATATTATCTTTCTGTTCTTTCAAACGGATATCGCCGGGCTGATGGTCCTTTTTGCGGCGGCAGCAATCAGCTTTATGCAGGAGAAGGAGCGGGGAGAATATGTCTTTATCCGCACAATGAAACGGGGAAGAGGACCATTTATCCTTCAAAAGGCAGTGGCGCTGATGATGTTCACGGCGGAGGTGCTTTTGCTCTTATATCTGGAAAATATACTGGTGGCGTGGAGACTTTACGGATTGGGGGATCTGCATGCATGTTTGCAGTCCGTAAGCGGCTTTATCGGCACCGGCGTGAAGGCGGAGCTTGGACAGAGCATTGTCCTGTTTTTGGGACTGAAGCTTCTGGCGTATTTTCTGGTGATGCTTGTGATCCTGTTTCTGATGACGGTCTGCGGAAACACACAGAAGCTGTTTGTCAGCTTTGCAGGGGTCCTTGGGATAAGCAGTGTGTTGTATTGGGGGATACCGGAGAACAGCTGGCTGTCGGTTTTTAAGTATGTTAATATCATGGGATTTCTGCATACGGGGGATATGATGGCAGTATATCGGAATATTGGTCTGTACGGTTTTCCGGTCAGTTATATTACCGTCAGTATTGTTGTCTGTGTGATCGCGGGAGCACTCTTGCTTGCGGCAACCGTGTTAATCTTTAGTGAGCAGAAGATCACGTCCCGTGCCGGACATCGCATTCTGCCGAAGGGGAAACGGCAGAGAAAGATTCGCAGTTATCGTTTATTTTACGGGGAAACAAAAAAGATACTGCATTATCAACATATGCTTCTGTTTGTCGCAGGATTTGCGGTTTTGATTCTGTGGAATTATAAGCCGGTTACCATGCTGTATAATGACGACTCGGATGTCTATTATAAGCAATATGTCGATCAGGTGTCCGGACCGTATACAAAGGCATCGGCGGCAAAGATCCGGGAATGGCAGCAGGAACGGCTTGAGATGGACAAAAAGATTCACGATGAAAAGCATCAGTCCTCCTCGAAGGCGGTTCGGTCACGGATCGAGTATGGATACACCAAGGAACGAAATAAGACGAAAGGATTTATGTCACTGCTCAGTCATTTAAACTACAGCTACAGCATACCGGGCGGCGGTCTTTATTATGAGAGAGGCTATGAGCAGCTGACCGGTTATGAGGAGGCATGGAAACGGGATGCACTGCTGGCGCTGGAGAGTGTGCTTATGGTGATCCTGGCGGTGGCAGGCATCTATTCGATCGAGTATAACACGGGAATGATGCGGCTGCTGAAAACGACACCTCTCGGGAGGAAGGATCTGCGAAGTGCGAAGCTGTGGATCGGCGCCGGACTTGTTACTGTGATCTTCGCAATGGTGTACGGCAGCGAACTTTATCGTATATTAAGTGCATTCGGGACGAAGGGCTGGAACTGCTCGGTTGCCTGCATGTCCCATATTCCGATGAAGCTGTCGGAACTGACGGTGGCGGATTATCTGATCTTGATCTTGGCGATGCGTTACATTGGTCTTTTGCTGTTGATGGTCTGCATTTATCTAATCTGCCGGCGCGCCAAAAGCTTCATCATGACAATGGTATATTCGGCTGCTGTATTTGCAGTGCCGCTGGTTTTGTATCTGAGTGGAGTGCAGATTCTGCGTTATATTTTGTTAAATCCGCTGCTTCTGGGAAATATATTTTAGAGGAAAGGTGTGTAAGCATATGGAGATCAGGATATCTCATCTGACAAAACGGTTTGGAGATAAAACAGCACTGGACGATGTGAGTCTTACGCTGGATGCGGGCGTGCATGCACTGCTTGGACCGAACGGAGCGGGCAAAAGCACGCTGATCAATATATTGACGGACAGCATTGAGCGGGACAAGGGGGAGGTTCTGTACAACGATTATGAGATCACGTCGCTGGGAGCAAAGTACAGGGAGCTTCTCGGATATATGCCACAGCAGCAGAGACTGTATGATAATTATACGGCGGAGGAGTTTTTAAAATATATGGCGGCAGTCAAGGGGATCGCACCTGCCCGGGCGAGGGAGCAGATTGCGGAGCTTTTGAAGGTGGTAAATTTGTGGGAGGTCCGCCGCAAAAAGGTGGGTGGCTTTTCCGGCGGTATGAAGCAGCGTGTTCTGCTGGCGCAGGCACTTCTGGGAGAGCCTCGCATTCTGATCCTTGATGAGCCGACGGCGGGACTGGATCCAAGTGAGCGTATCAATATCCGGAATTATATTGCCACGGTGGCGCAGAAAATGATCGTGCTTTTTGCCACGCATGTTGTGAGCGATATTGAATGTATTGCGAAGGATGTGATCATGATCCGGGACGGAAGGATCTGTAAAACGGGGACGCCGATGGAGCTGATCGACGGCATGCAGGGAAAGGTGGGCGAGCTGCCGTGTAAGCTGGAGGATCTGGAGCAGCTTCAGACAAAATACTGTGTCGGAAATGTTTATCAGAGACGGGAGGGACTTCGTGTGCGCATCGTGGGGGATGAACTGCCGGAGGAGGCTTTGCCGGTCAAGGACAGTATTGATCTGGAAGACGTGTATATGTATCATGTCATGAATTCATAAAACAACATATAACACGAAAATCTTGTATGTTTCTAAAATACCTTATATTTACCCAAAACTTGCCAGCTTTTATAATGAATTTATCACATAAATACAGCAGGAATGAACCTGCTGCATGGAAAAAGAATGAGGAGGAATTCGTTATGAGAGCGAAAAAATTATGTGCGTTATTGCTGACAACAGCAATGGTTACATCGGTTTTTACCGGGTGTGGTAAAACATCTTCAACAGGAGACAAGGCAAGCTCGGCTGATGCCGGAAGCAGTGCCAAGACAGAGACAAAGGATGTGAAACTGACGGTATGGGGACCGCAGGAGGATCAGGCAAAAATGAAGGGCTACAAAGATGGTATCCTGAAGGCAATGTGCGATTCCTTTAATGAAGAGCATCCGGAGTGGAATATTACATTTGAGTATGGCGTATGCTCCGAGGGAGATGCCAAGGATGTTGTGACAAAGGATGTGGATTCGGCAGCGGATGTTTATATGTACGCAAATGACCAGATTCCAACATTAGTTGAAGCAGGTGCTCTTTCAAAGCTTGGAGGAACGACAGTTGATGAGATCAACGAGAACAACGAAAAGGCAATGATCGACTCCGTAATATATGATGGCAGTATGTACGGAATTCCGTACACATCAAATACATGGTTCATGTACTATGACAAGAGCAAGTTCAGCGAGGACGAAGTAAAATCTCTCGATAAGATGATGTCCAAGGATCTTGGAAATGGCGTTACAAACTTTGCATTCCCATTGGACAACAGCTGGTACATTGAAGCCTTCTACTATGCTGCAGGCGGCACACTCTTCGGAGACGGAACAGACGCATCTGCAGGCTGCGACTGGGACAGCGACGCCGGTGTGGCAGCAACAAAGTACATGGTAAATCTTGCAAAGAACAAGAAGTTCTCCTGTGAGAAGGACGGAAGCAGTATTGCGAAATTTAAGGACGGCAAGCTGGGAGCATACTGTAGTGGTTCCTGGGATGCAAAGGCAATTAAGGAAGCACTTGGAAAGAATTTTGCAGCTGTACAGCTTCCAACTGTGACAATTAACGGACAGGAAGGTCAGATGAAGTCCTTTGCCGGAAGTAAGGCGATTGGTGTGAACCCGAAATGCGAGAATCAGGATGTGGCAGTTGCACTTGCACGTTACCTTGCAGGCGAAGAGTGTCAGAAGATCCGTTTTGAATCAAGAGGAATTGCTCCGATCAATAAAACACTTGCAGCTGATTCTGCTGTAACAAAGGATATTGTGATCAAGGCACAGGCAAATGAGATTGCCAATGCGGCAGTTGTACAGCCACTTCTCTCTGAGATGGGAAGCTACTGGACACCGGCAGAGACGATGGGTAAAGAAATCGTTCAGGGCGATGTAACAGAGGCAAATGCAGAGAAGAAGACAAAGGAAATGGTAAAGGGTATCCTGAGCAACGGTCTGTAAAGATCACATTTCCGATAATATCCGTGCTGCAGTAAAAAACGGCCGGAGGATTAGTAAGGGATAAAGGAGAAATGTCCTATGGCAAATATGATGGATCATGCAAAGGTCATTTCCGTGAAAAATGCACTGAGGCATGGGGATATATTTACCCGTCTCAGTGCGGTTATCATGGGGGCCGGCAATATATGCAGAAAGCAGATCATCAAGGGTCTGTTATATCTGGCAGCAGAGATTCTGTTTATTGCCTTTATGGTTGTGAGTGGATTTGGACTGCTTGGCGGTCTTACGACGCTTGGCACTAATGAAGGCGGGGAAGTATTTAATGAAGCGGCACAGGTGTATGAGTATACTTCCGGTGATAATTCCATGTTGATACTGCTTTATGGAATTTTGGCGATCATTGCAGTCATCGCATTTGTGCTTTTGTGGAGATCCTCTCTGAAATCGGCATATCAGGCACAGCTTTTACAGCAGGAAGGCAAAGCAGTTCCGAGTTTTCGCCAGGATCTGGCGGCTCTGCTTGATCAGAACCTGCATAAGACACTGCTTGCCGGACCGATCGTCTGTATTATTGCGTTTACAATACTTCCGCTTGTATTTATGGCGGCGATCGCATTTACAAATTACGACAGAAATCATCAGCCACCCGGAAAATTATTTGACTGGGTTGGTTTCAGCAACTTTGGAAAACTTTTAGACAGCTCCAGCGGACTTGGAACAGCATTCTGGCATGTGCTTGGCTGGACGATCGTCTGGGCGGTTTTTGCAACATTTTTGAATTACATACTGGGAATGATCCTCGCCATTGTGATCAATCGTCAAGACACAAAGTGGAAGAGTATGTGGAGATTTATCTTTGTATTGTCCATTGCAATTCCTCAGTTTGTATCACTTCTGGTCATCAGAACCATGCTGCAGCCCGAGGGTTCGATCAATGTTCTTCTCAAACAGCTTGGGCTGATCCAGAAAAGTCTTCCTTTCTGGACCGACGTTACCTGGGCAAGAATTACGATCATCGTGGTAAACCTGTGGGTCGGTGTTCCGTATACAATGCTTCAGGTGACCGGTATCCTTCAGAATATTCCGGCGGATCTTTATGAGGCTGCCAGAGTGGATGGTGCCAATGCGGTGGTCCAGTTTTTCAAGATTACACTTCCGTATATGCTGTTTGTGACAACGCCATACCTGATCACACAGTTTATCGGAAACATCAATAACTTTAATGTCATTTATCTGTTGACAAAGGGTGCTCCGGCAGCGTTAAGCTACAACAACGGAACCGCCGGTAAGACCGATCTTTTAGTGACCTGGCTGTATAAGCTGACCATGGACTTTAAGGATTACAATTATGCTGCGGTTATCTCGATCATGGTATTTATACTGTCGGCTGTATTCTCCCTGTGGGCGTACCACAAGACAGGGGCATTAAAGAATGAGGAGGGATTCCAATAATGAATAAGTACCGCATTCGAAAGAAATTTACGAATTTTATAGTACATGCGTGTCTGACCATTCTGGCATTGATCTGGATTTTTCCTCTGTTCTGGGTGATCATGACATCCTTCCGGGCAGGAAAGGGCTCCTACTCCAGCACTTTCTTTCCGGATAAGCTGACACTCAATAACTATGTGTCCCTTTTTACGGACACAGATGTATTTAATTTTCCACAGTGGTTTTTGAATACGCTGGTGGTTGCGATCTTTTCCTGTATTTTGTCTACGTTTTTCATTGTATCAATTGCTTATGTGACTTCAAGGCTCCGCTTTAAGTCCAGAAAGCTCCTCCTGAATGTGGCATTGGTTCTTGGAATGTTTCCGGGATTTATGGCAATGATCGCAATTTACTATATTTTAAAGGGAATCGGCATGACGCAGGGCGTCTTAAAGCTTGTATCGCTTGTGCTTGTGTATGCCGGAGGCTCCGGTATCCTGCAGTTCTATGTGGCGAAGGGATTTTTCGATACGATCCCGCGCAGCATCGATGAGGCAGCGTATATTGACGGAGCCACGAAATGGAATGTGTTCCGGCGGATCACGATCCCATTATCAAAGTCCATTATTGTGTATACGGTGCTGACCTCGTTTATCGCTCCATGGATCGACTTCGTGCTGGCGAAGGTCATCATTGGTACGGATGCCAAGTATTACACCGTGGCGATCGGACTTTGGAACATGCTGGAAAAGGAAAACATTTACCAGTGGTATACCCGGTTTGCCGCCGGTGCGGTTTGTGTATCCATCCCAATTGCTGTATTGTTCCTGTTTATGCAGCGTTGTTACACAGACGGACTGACCGGAGCGGTGAAGGGGTAAATGTAAAGAGAATTTCCGGAGCTGCGGAAAGACTACTATGATAACATAAACAGCCTCTATGAATGAACACGATATTGCAGATTTCCATATGATGGGAAATGTAATATCGTGTTTTAATATTAAAATAATGTGTAAATAATACACATTTAATAATTGACCGATGTGTAAAGAGTGTGTATAATATAAGAATATTATCTTAGTATATAAATTATTATTGGAGGTTGATAATATGAAGGTGATATATCCAGTGATTTTTACAGATGTTGATACAAATATTTTGATTGAGGTACCGGATCTTGGAATATTGACAGAGGCTAATGAAGAGGGAAAACCTAAAGGCACTATGGCTGATGCAATGATGATGGCGAGAGATGCGATAGGTCTAAGCTGTATCACTGCGGAGGATGAGGGGAAGAAAGTTAAACAACCTTCTGTTATGTCTGAAATAGATATTTCCAAAGGAACATTTTCAGAAGAAGGGAAGAGTATTCTTTCACTGGTAGATGTGGATCTGGTTGTGTATCGAAACAGATTGGACAATAAAGCGGTAAGGCGAAATGTGACCCTTCCGAATTGGTTAAATCAGGAGGCTGAAAAGTCTCATTTAAATGTATCTAAGGTTTTACAGGAAGCACTTATGGCGAAGTTAGGAGTTTCGAGATAGTGATAAAAAATATATTAAAGAGGATGATCGCGTTGTCTCTGGCGGGCTGCCTTGTTCTGACCGGCTGCAATAAACAGCAGACCGAGAAGACAGATACGGCGGAACATACACAGGAATGGAAGACCGCAGAAACAACACCGTTTGGAAGGTACCCGGAGGAGGTCATATATACGCTCGGGAAAATGACCGGAATGAACAATTCCAATTTACCGAAAGGGGATACCTACGAGGATAATGGTTATACCAGATATCTGAAGAAACAGCTGAATATTCAGAATAAGGATGTCTTTGAGGCAGGCGAAAACGATAATTATCAGGAAACCGTGTCGATGACGATCGCGTCCAGGGAACTGCCGGATGTGATGGTGGTCAATGATATGGAAATGCTGCAGCTTCTGGTGGACAATGATTTGATTGAGGATCTGACACAGGTGTATGAGGATTGTACCAGCAGCCGGATCAAGGATATTTATAACAGCTATGGCAGTGAGATTCTGGATAATGTAACGTTCGACGGTAAGCTGATGGCATTGCCGGAGACAAATATTGACGATGGACCAAGCCTTTGCTGGCTGCGCAAGGACTGGATGGACAAGCTGGGTCTGGATGCGCCGAAGACGGTGGAGGATGTGGAGAACATTGTCCATGAATTCGTACAGAAGGATCCGGGTGGCAATGGAAAAGGAGAGACGGTGGGGCTTGTTTGTGACGATGAGCTGACCGGCGGCTGCGGTTACAGCTATGAGTATCAGAACGATATTATTTTTGCAAGCTTCGGGGCATTTCCAAAGCAGTGGATCTACAACAAAGACGGTGAGGTTGTGTATGGATCCGTGCAAAATGAGGCGAAGGCGGCGCTTGGAAAGCTGCGGCAGATGTATCAGCAGGGAACATTAGACAATAATTTTCTGATGCGGGAGAGCAGTAATATTATTGAGCTGATCGTGTCGGGCAAATGTGGATCCTTTTTTGGACCGTGGTGGTCGCCGAATAATCCGCTGATGTCTGCAATGCAGAAGAATCCGAATGCGGAGTGGCAGCCGTATCTGATCCAGACGGACAAAGATGGTCAGACCTCCTTTGCCTCACAGAATCCAAACGATAAGTATGTAGTGGTCCGCAAGGGGTACAAGCATCCGGAGATCGTTATGAAGATTGTCAGTGTGCTTTTTGATGATCTGAGATATGACGAAGAAGATGTCCGTGAAATGGAACGTTATTATCAGGATAATGTAGATCCGACGGCACGTCCTCTGGCAATCAATGTGGATTACAAGGATGCCCTGATGCGGTGCTATGATTCCTTGAAGGATGCGATCCAGGGCAGGAAAAAGCTTGAAGATCTGGGACTTCTGGAGGGAGCGTATTATATTTCCTGCAGTAAATATCTTGACCGGAAGAAGGAGACTTCCGCACAGAAATCCTGGGAGGACTGGGCTGCATATGCATCTCGGATGACGGCATGCTCTGTCCTTAGAAAGGGACAGACCAGACAGGTGAAGTCACTGTTCTTTGGAGAGACGAAGACGATGAAGAGCAACTGGTGGCGGCTTGAAGAACTGGAAAAGAAAGCATATCTTGAGATTGTTACCGGGCAGAAGCCGTTGTCATATTTCGATGAGTTTGTAAAGGAATGGAATCGTCAGGGCGGTGAGAAGATCCGTGGGGAGGTCGCGCAGGAGCTTAAGGGGAAATGATGAAGCTGCAAAGTACAAAAGACCTGCGGAAGGAATATCATGGAAGAGGACGGCGATATAAGAATGACCGCAAAAGGATGTTGTGGAATTAAGCAGTGGTGGGAATGACTGCAGGAGGGAGAATTACAGTGCAGACGGAAAATAAAAATACAGAGGCAATCTTAGTGCTGGAGCGGCAGATCTACAATTATCAGCGGGCGAATGCTGAACTGCAGACGAGTTTGGGAGAACGTTCGCTCATGCAGAAATATGGTCTGTATTTGCTGTTAGTTGGCTGGTTTCTTGCTCTGGAATTTATGAAAAACTGGATGGGATTTTTTGTTGAAATCACGGATGTGGCTTATATTCCGATCGTGATTGTTTTCGCGGTACTTCTTGTGCTGGAATACCGTCGCGACAAAAGGCGGCGGGAGACGATGGAACAGATTAAGGAGAACAGGCACAGATGCAATGAACTCCGGCAGCAGATTGAAACACTCCGAGGGAGAATGTGATCAGTATTGAAAAAATGCACATGTTGCGGTATAGTGTGCTGGGATATGGTTAGGAAAGGCATAGGTTACAGAGATGATGGAGAATACAGAGATTACATTACAGGAATTGCGCAAATGGCGTCCGGACGAGTATCGTTTGGTGGACGTCCGGGATGAAATGTCATTTTCCTATGGACATCTGCCGGGGGCAGAGCATGTGCCGGAGCAGCAGATATCAGACGGCTGGGTGCCGCCGGAGGATGGCAGGAAGACGGTGCTCTATTGCAAAAAGGGCGAGACAAGTCTCGAGGCTGCGGGATTTCTGCAGGAGAAGGGGCATATGGTATACAGCCTGAAGGGCGGATATCTGGCATGGCTGATGGGTACGATGGAAGAAGAGAATGAAAAGGATGAGAAGGAGGAGACGCCGTTTTACCTGGAGGTAGAACAGAGCATCCGCAAACGTTTCAAGAAAAAGATCTGGTGCCGGTTCACCAAAGCAATCAATGATTATGAGCTGGTGAAGGAGGGCGATAAGATTGCGGTCTGTATTTCCGGTGGCAAGGACTCCATGCTGATGGCGAAGCTTTTTCAGGAGCTGAAGCGTCATCACAAGTTCCCGTTTGAGGTTGTATTTCTGGTGATGGATCCGGGGTACAGTCCGGAGAATCGCAAGGTGATCGAGAATAATGCCAGGAGACTGAATATACCGATTACAATTTTCGAATCAAATATATTTGAGGCGGTATTTCATGTGGAGAAATCACCATGTTATCTCTGTGCGAGAATGCGCCGCGGCTATCTGTACAGCAAGGCAAAAGAGCTTGGCTGCAACAAGATTGCGTTGGGACATCATTATGATGATGTGATCGAAACGATTCTGATGGGAATGCTTTACGGAGCGCAGATGCAGACGATGATGCCAAAGCTTCACAGCTCTAATTTCGAGGGAATGGAGCTGATCCGTCCGCTTTATCTGATCCGTGAGGACGATATTAAGGCGTGGCGTGATGCGAATGGACTTCATTTCATTCAGTGTGCATGCAAATTCACGGATACCTGCTCTTCCTGCGATAAGGATGGACAGAGCAATTCCAAGAGGCTGGAGATCAAAAAACTCATTCGTGAACTGAAGAAAACAAATCCTTTTGTCGAGGGCAATATCTTTAAGAGTGTGGAGAATGTAAATCTCAGTACGATAATCGCCTATAAAAAGGATGGCGTGAAGCATCATTTTCTGGAAACTTACGATGATAAGCAATCTTAGAGATGTAAGTTATGTGCAATATTTAAGATAAGGAGTCTTAACGTTGATCTATTTATTTACTGCGTTGTACCCGGAAGCGAAGCCACTGATCCGTGTATTTTCACTGAAAAGAGTGCAGGACGGGCTTCCGTTTGATGTGTACGAAAATGCGGACACATCTATCCGGCTTGTGATCAGTGGAACAGGAATGTGCGCTGCGGCGGCTGCGACAGCGGCTGTGTTTGGCAGATATAGGGCAGCAAACGAGGATCATCTGATCAATATCGGAACGTGTGCCGGGGAAGTTGGTATGGACGAGATGTCCGGCAAAGCATATCTGTGTCATAAGCTCATTGACCGAAATACGGGACACACTTATTATCCGGATATGCTGTACCATCATGCGTTTGCAGAGGCGCAGCTCATCACAGAGCCGGTCGTATGGAGGGGGACAGAAGATTCAGAAGCGTTGAGACAGAAAGCGGAGTCTGCCGTTGACGGAGATACAGCAGAGTCTGTCTCGGACGGAGATCTGTTGTCACAAAGCAGAGAGCGTGCGGCAAACCGGGAAGCTGTTGTACTTCACGATATGGAGGGTGCCGCAATCTATCAGGCAGGCTCATACTGGCTGGGACCACATCAGATGAGCTTTATTAAGGTGATTTCCGATCATGGAACCGACCAGAGGATAACTCCGCAGACATTAGAGCAGGCGGTGGAAAACGGATTGGATGTGATCAAAGACTATGTATCTAATATCGGACAGATCATAGCGCAGAACCGGAGGGATAAGGAATGGGAGACAGAATGCAGCCGGCAGACAGAGAGACTTTGTGAGGAGCTTCACTGTTCGCAGACAATGCGTCTGGCGGTCATTCAGTGTGTCAGATATTGGACACTTGCAGGTGTTGATCATAACAGTCTGTTAGAGCAGATGAGAGCGGACGGAGAGCTTCCCTGCCGGGACCGCAGAGAGGGGAAGAAGCGTTTTGATGAGCTTAAACAGAGATTATTATAATAAAGCATTTTCCCATATATATGTGGAGGAGGCGGTGGCAGAGCATCCGAGAACATGCGAAATTCTCCAAAAATTTCCGGAGGCAGTGCAGATACCGATCCACCATTATAAGGACGTTTTCTGTCGGAAAAGACAGGATATTGCAGGTCAGGAGGAGCATCCTATGCTGATCGTTGCCGCCAAGGAGGGAAGGCTGATCTATGAGGGAGCGCCGGTCTGCCAGAGCTTTGGCAATGAATATTTCTATTATACCTCCTGTGTAATGAACTGCATTTATAATTGCGAATATTGTTATCTGAAGGGAATGTATCCGTCGGGCAATCTGGTGATATTTGTCAATATTGAAGATATTTTTGCAGAACTGGAGGAAATACTGGCGAAGCATGATGTGTACCTGTGTGTTTCCTATGATACGGATCTGATGGCTTTGGAAGACCTGACAGGCTTTGTCCGTGCATGGAATGATTTCGTGCGGACTCATCCGGGACTTCGCATCGAGATAAGGACGAAATGCGGTCGGACCGATTTATGGGACAGATTGGTTCCAAACGAAAATGTGATCTTTTCTTTTACACTTTCGCCGGAGCGGATCCGGAAGGAGTGCGAGCACGGTACTGCCGCTTTAAGAGAAAGAATCCGCTGTGCGGCAAAGGCGATAGAAACCGGATTTCCGGTACGCCTGTGTTTTGACCCGATCATTTATTGTCCGGACTGGCAGAGGCAGTATGATGCAATGCTTGATCAGGTGGCCGGTCAGATTGATATGAGTCAGGTGTGGGATGTCAGTGTGGGGTCATTCCGGATCTCGCAGGACTATATGAAGAAGCTGCGGCGCAGCCAGAGAGACAGTGCGGTAGTGCAGTTTCCGTTTGTGAATGATGGAGGTGTGTACCATTATCCGGACAGACTGATGAATGAGATGGAGCAGCATGTGGTGGACCGGATAAGAGAATGGATTCCGGAGGAGAAGATCTTCCGGTGGAAGGAATAGAGATGGGCAATAGATGGAAAGGATTTCCGTTGGAAGAAATAGGTAACGGCTGGAGAAGATCTTTCGGCGGAAGGAATAGAGATTGGCAATAGATGGAAAGGATTTCCGTTGGAAGAAATAGGTAACGGCTGGAGAAGATCTTTCGGCGGAAGGAATAGTGATTGATAACAGACGGAGAAAGGGAAGAAATAGCAGTATGAGGGATCAGGTGAAAAAAAGAGCGATCGTGACAGGAGCATCCTCAGGTATCGGCAGAGAGATCAGCAGAGTGCTGGTGGAGATGGGATACGAGGTGTATGGCTTTGGACGAAGCTTTTCGGATGAGGAGCCGGACCAAATTGACACAAAGCGAGATCTGACGGGAAAAATCTGTACGGAAAATGGGACAGATGTGCAGAACGAAGAAAAGGGAATGCTTCACCGGATCGTCTGTGATCTGCTCGATACGCAGGAGTTGGAAAGACAGATTAAGCAGATCCGCCGGCAGGGAGGCGTTCAGCTTCTGGTGAATAACGCCGGTGTGGGTTATTATGGACTTCATGAAGAATTAAATACGCAGAAGATACAGAAGCTGGTCCGCACAAATCTTGAAGTGCCGATGGTTTTGACGAGTCTGTTACTGAGGGATCTGAAGAAATGTGCCGGGACGATCATTAATATTTCCTCGGTGACGGCACAGCTAAACAATCCGCACGGATGCGCCTATGGGGCGACAAAGGCGGGGCTCAGCAGTTTTTCACGCAGCCTGTTTGATGAGGTGCGCAAGTATGGCGTGCGTGTTGTGACGATCCAGCCGGACATGACAAAAACGGAGCTGTACCGAAATGCGGACTTTGCTCAGGGAGAAGAGGAAGCTTCGTATCTTCTTCCGGAGGAGATTGCAGAGACGGTACGGGATATTCTCTGCATGAGAGAGGGTGCGGTCGTGACAGAGATCACACTGCGCCCGCAGCTTCACCGGATCCTGAGAAAATGATCTGTTGATATCGGAAAGAGAAGTGGAAATGGCAGAAGTTACATGGTAAGATGTATGTGAAGATGACTGCGGGCTCAGGCGTTGCGAGTTTTATATTTGAGAAGGAAAACAGGAGCACCGCGAAGGAGCGAATCAATTATCAAAAGAAAGGAAAGGTGATCAATATGAAAATAAATCGACTCAGGACTGCTTTTGCGGCAGTTTTGTTTGGATTGGTTCTGATCCTTGGAGGTCAGAGTGCAAAAGCAGAAACGAAGGATGTTTCCGGTACAGCAAGATATGATCATGCATTTCAGGTGCTGGAGCTGGTAAATCAGGAGCGTGCAAAGGTTGGTGCAGAGCCGCTTGAGATGGATGAAGAGCTTTTGTCGGCAGCAATGCTCCGAGCGGCAGAGACGGTTGTAAACTTTAATCATACAAGACCAAACGGTGAGCGCTGTTTCACCGCCAGCAGCAAGATGTCCGGTGAAAATATTGCAATGGGAGGCAACGTACTTTGCGGCACACCGGCGCAGGTGATGGAACTGTGGATGCATTCGTCCGGACACAAGGCGAACATTTTAAATACCGGCTTTAAATCAATCGGAGTTGGCTGTATTGTTACCTCATCCGGTACATACTGGGTACAGTGCTTTGGTCGTGGTACAACGCAGAGCGTAACGCAGCCTGATAACAAAAAGGTTACTTACCAGGTGGCATTAGATACATCATCAAAAACGACATTGGTTGGCGATACCTCCGGTGGAATCGAAAGTACTCCGACTGCCACGCCCGCACCATCCACAGAAGAAGTGCCGGATACAGGAAATTTCCACTGGTCTGTTGGAATTTTTAAACATATTTTTACCGTAACATGGAATAAACCCGGATCGATCAAGGGATGTCAGATTCAGATTTCCAATAAGAAGAATTTCAAACAGAAGCAGACATTTTCGCCAAAGCAGTCACAGACGAAGCAGGTGATCCGCAAATATAAAGGAAAGAAATTGAAAGCCGGAAAGGATTATTTTATCCGTGTGCGTGCTTATACCGTAAGCAACGGAAAGAAGGTCTATGGACAATGGACACGTTTGAGATGCCTGGCTTAAAGAGGTAATATGCGGGATGTCAGAGCAGAAAGCAGGATTATAAAGAGAATAAAAAATCTTTAAGAGAGATTAAAAACAGGGTGACGTTTTCAAGATGAAAAATGAAACGTCACCCTTGTTATGTGTACAAAAATACACAAAATATAACAGAAAATCACGAAAATGAGAAATGTTTTAGTGCAAATCTTCACGAAAAAAAGAAATGTTGCATCAATCGTTCGGACTTTCAGTGGGAAAACCCTTGAATGAAAAGGGCTTTGTGTGCGACAATAAAAGAAATCGGAATTGACCGAGCTCTTTGAGCGAAGGATACTTCTTGTCCGAAGGGCAAGAAGGTGTAACTGAGAAAACTTAGAACAATCGGAATTTGCAGGAGCAGTTTGTGACATCCCGGAACAGGAGGAGCATTTATGAAGGCTATTACAGATCGCAGAAGTATACGGAAATATAAGGATATCCCGCTGGAGGAGGAGAAGATTAACGACATTCTTCGGGCGGCGCTTTTGGCACCTTCCGCCAAGAACAGACAGCCGTGGAAGTTTATTGTGTATCAGGGAGAAGCGAAAAAACGGCTGGTGGCAGCCATGGAGAAAGGAATTAAGCGGGAGCAAAGTGGAATTACCGATCTGCCCGGGTTTGCCTATGGTCTGCCGGACGCGGCTCATACGCTGGAGATCATGAAGGCGGCTCCGGTGCTGGTGGCAGTTTTAAATACGAATGGCGGCACATTTTATGAGGAGATCGGCGCGGAGCAGAGAATCGTGGAAAGCTGCGATTCGCTCTCGATCGGCGCAGCCGTGGAAAATATGCTTTTGCGTGCCACGGAGCTGGGAGTCGGCTCTCTGTGGATCGCCAACACCTGCTTTGCATATTATGAGCTGGTTCAGGAGATCGGAACGAAGGATCAGCTTACCGGTGTTGTGGCACTGGGGTACGGAGACGAGGCTCCGGCACCGCGGCCAAGAAAGGCGTGGGATGACGTGGTGGAGTACCGGTCGTAATCTGCGGAACGTGTGAGATGGCAAGGAGAATGGGCACACCTGTGCATCTGCAAAAAATCCGCCGTCGGTGCGGTATTTTCATTGACGCTGTTTGTGAAATAGAGTAAAATATTTAAGGATATTAAAGCGAAATGCAACAGAAAATATAAACTAACAAATTAACACAGGAGGAGTAAACATCATGATGAGTCAGGAAATACCTTACAAAATTTACCTGAGTGAGGAGGAAATGCCGAAGCAGTGGTATAACGTTCGTGCGGATATGAAAAATAAGCCGGCACCGCTTTTAAATCCGGCAACCCATGAGCCAATGACACTGGCAGAGCTGGAGCATGTATTCTGTACAGAGCTTGCTAAGCAGGAGCTTGACGATACGACACCATATTTCGATATTCCGGATGAGATCCTTGGATTCTACCGCATGTATCGTCCGTCACCGCTGGTGCGTGCATACTGCCTGGAGAAGAAGCTCGATACACCGGCAAAGATTTATTACAAATTTGAGGGTAATAACACAAGCGGCAGCCATAAGTTAAACTCTGCCATTGCGCAGGCATATTATGCAAAGCAGCAGGGCTTAAAGGGTGTTACCACAGAGACCGGAGCAGGTCAGTGGGGAACTGCACTTTCTATGGCATGCTCTTATTTTGATCTGGATTGTAAGGTATATATGGTAAAATGCTCTTACGAGCAGAAGCCGTTCCGTCGTGAGGTAATGCGTACCTACGGTGCAAGCGTGACACCGTCTCCTTCTATGGATACAGAGGTTGGCCGCAAGATCCTTGCAGAGCATCCGGGAACAACAGGAAGTCTTGGATGTGCAATTTCTGAGGCGGTTGAAGTAGCAACTAATACAGAGGGTTACCGTTATGTTCTGGGAAGCGTGCTTTCCCAGGTACTTCTCCATCAGACAGTGATCGGTCTGGAGACAAAGGCTGCCCTTGACAAATACGACATTACTCCGGACATCATTATCGGATGCGCCGGTGGCGGATCAAACCTCGGTGGTCTTGTATCTCCGTTTATCGGCGAGATGCTCCGCGGCGAGAAGAAGTATCAGGTGATCGCTGTCGAGCCTGCATCCTGCCCGAGTCTGACAAGAGGTAAGTATGCATATGACTTCTGTGATACCGGAAAGGTTTGTCCTCTTGCAAAGATGTATACACTTGGAAGCGGATTTATTCCTTCACCAAACCATGCAGGTGGTCTTCGTTATCATGGTATGAGCTCCGTTCTTTCACAGCTTTATGCAGATGGTTTTATGGAGGCGCGCTCTGTTGAGCAGACATCCGTATTTAAGGCAGCAGAGCAGTTTGCAAGAGTTGAGGGTATTCTTCCTGCACCGGAGAGCAGCCATGCGATCAAGGTTGCGATCGATGAGGCAATGAAGTGCAAGGAGACCGGCGAGGAAAAGACGATCGTATTTGGTCTGACCGGTACCGGATATTTCGATATGTACGCATACGAGAGCTTCCATGATGGCACGATGAAGGATTATATCCCTACGGATGAGGATCTTGAGCCTGGTTTTGCAAGCCTTCCGAAAATGTAATGAATAAATGATGTGGTTTCAGACATCATTCAAAAATGTTGCTCACAAGTCCCTGCAGACGGTGTTGTCTGTGGGGATTTGTTTTATGGCATAGGAAAATGCTCGTAATGTGTTGGTCTATTTTGGATTTTTCAAGCATTTTCCAGTCATATCTTCCGATCAATCTCCGCAAAATAAATGTGGGGGTGATAAAATGCTTTTGGATGTGTCAAGTGGCGGATTTGCACTTAGTCTTGCGCTGACAAATCGCACAGATCTCGTGTCGGAGGACATGAATCCGGAGGAACGCCGTGAGGCGTTGGAGAAGATCCGGAGCAGGCAGCTGGAGCAGGAGGTAGGTATTCTTGTCAATCAGATCGGAAAGATGGATCAGCCGCCGGGCTAAAGGGTTGCATGACTTTTAAACTGTAAGAATGGGTAAAACGAAAGGGCTTCTTTTCGTCAGTGGAAGAGATTACTGTCGGAAAGAGGCTTTTTTCCATTTCTCAAAAACAAAGGTGAAAACGTTTCAAAGAGAACAGGAAACTCCGGATTTTGATGCAGAAGAAAACGGCTCAAAACGGGTAGAATCATTGACTTTTGGCGTGTAATATGATAGATTTAATTTATGTTATTGGGTCTTTTGGAGAGTTAAATTATGCAGACATAATTTGCAGAAATGGAGATGGGCATGGACTATACAAAATTAACGAATCAGGATCTGGAACAGTTGATCGAGCAGAAGGATATGGAAGCAACCTGCGAGATGGCGGACAGATGCCTGAATGGTACATATGGGGTAGAACAAAATTTAAACCGGGCATATCAGCTTTATCACAGAGCGGAGAGCAAGGGAAGCAGGCGTGCATATGTCGGTTTGGCATATATGTATGAGAATGGCATTCTTTTTGGGCAGAATATTGAACTTGCCAAGAAGTATTATGAGATGGCGGGCGTTCAAAAGACGGAGTTTGCCGAGGTGCAGGAACGGAAAAAGCACTATGTGGAGATGGAATCCGGACCAAGAGAGCCGGTTCGGGTTGGCGTGGATGGACAGATCATTAACCAGATCATCAATGAGGCAGTTGGCGCGAATGATGTGGCGGAGGATGAGTCCAGACAGCATATGATGGAGATGGCTGTGAGCCGTGCACAGGAGGCGGCAGAAGCAGCGCGTATGGCAGCGGTTAAGGCACAGGAGGCAGCCGCAGCAGCAGACAAGGCAGCAGAGTATGCCAAAAAAGCCTGTCTGTAGACATGGAGGACTAAATGAAAAAGTATCGGGGAGCATCGGGAAAAATATATACCATCAATCCGGAGCCGATCGCAAAGGGTGGAGAGGGAACGATATGTGCCGTAGAAGGTGCTGATGATATCGTTGCCAAGGTATATAAACAGGAAAAAAGAACAAAGCGGCGTTTGGAAAAGCTTTCTCTGATGATTCGCTATCAATTGACTGACATTCAGCGTAAGCAGGTCACATGGCCGCTGGACGTTATCTATGAAGAGTCAGGATTTGCGGGTTATATCATGCCGAGACTCCACAGTGCGGAGGATTTTACGGTCGTATGTGGTGCCGGAATTGAGGAGATTAATCTGGAGGACCGTTTATTTATCGGATATAATATCTGTGCCGCTGTAGATACCGTACATAGCTTTGGTCAGGTCTGTGGAGATCTGAACCCTCAGAATATCTGTGTCAATCTGGATACATCAGATCCGGCAGAGGCACTTATGGTAACGCTGGTGGATACAGATTCGTATCATATTGTGAACGGACAGATGATGTACCGCTGCGAGGTTGGTCAGGCGAATTATATTCCGCCGGAGCTTCAGAAACGTTTATACGGAGGACAGAGTTTGTCATCTATGCCACTTCCGACATACAGCAAGGAGACAGACCGTTTTGCACTGGCAGTCAATCTGTTCTCTCTGTTTATGAACGGATGTCATCCGTTTGCGTGTGCGATCGATCCGGAAGAGGCAGATATGATGGACGAGTCATTGGATATTCCACAGCCATCGGACAATATCCGCAAGGGATTTTCTCCGTTTTTCTACAAGAAAAAGGGAATTACATATCCGACATATGCGCCGGACTTTACATTCCTGCCGGAGAGTTTTCAGAGATTGTTCTACCGGACATTTGTGGATGGTTACAAGGATCCTACCGTGCGTGCCAGCGCCAGTGAGTGGATGCAGGTCATCATGGAGGTTTTACAGAATAAGGATTATATTAAGTGTCCGAACGGTCATATCTTTTTCATTAATAAGAAGGTGGAATGCCCGTACTGCGAGATGATACGAAAGCATCAGGAGAGACAGCGTAAGGCGCAGGCAGAGGCAGCAGCCGAGGCGAGACGGATCGCAGCAAGCCAGCCGATCCATCCGAAGGAGCATATGGCAGAGAATTATATGGATACAAGACCAAAGGAGCCATCCTTTATTGAGTCACATCTGGTATTCATTATATACGGAATTATTATATTGTTTATTGTTCTGTTTGTTGTATGGTATTTCAACAGCTAATAGAATGTAATATACAGGGGTTATAATGAAAAGGAATCAGGAGGAAGGAAAATGAGCGAACAGATCACGAAGGAGCAATTGTTTGGGGGAATTGCAGCACCGAGCGAACCACATATGGCATGTGTACTTCTGCTGGATATTTCCAGCTCCATGAAGGGTGCACCGATTCAGAGTCTGAATGAGGCAATTGCAAAATTTAAACAGCAGGTATGCCAGGATCCACTTGCCAGAAAGCGTGTGGAGGTGGCAATCGTAACATTCGAGACACATGTGGAGATCGTCAGTGATTTTATGCCGATTGACCAGATGCCAACGATCACATTGGAGCCGGGCGGACAGACGCATATGGCAGAGGCGATCCAGGTAGCGATCGATCTTGTTAAGAAGCGTACCCGTGAGTATCAGGGTGTCGGAGTTCCTTGCTTTAAGCCATGGATATTTATGATCACAGACGGTGTTTCCATGTCAACAAAGGAGGCAATGCAGGAGGCTGCAGCCCGCATTCACGAAGAGGAGTCCAAGGGGAGTAACGGACGCCTTAAGTTCTGGGCACTTGGTGTGGATGATTATGATAAGGAAGAGCTGTTCCAGCTGACAGATCGTGTTATTGAGCTGAAGCAGCATGAATTTACCGGTATTTTTGACTGGCTGGTGGACAGCATGAGTGCTATTTCCAAGAGTCAGGTAGGAGACAGGATAGAGCTGGATAATCTGCCAGAGGGTGCTGGCATGGCAGCGGATATCGAAGAGAGGGACGTTAGCGAATGGTAGAATCCCATCTTTGATGGGTGAAGGGGCGTATGACATGTTAAGCTATGGATTTTCTATCAAAGGAAAAGCACATATTAAAACAGGTGTTGTATGTCAGGATGCCAATATGCATGGGGAGATTGCTCCCGGACTGTATATCGGTGTTGCTGCAGATGGGGTTGGCAGTGCACGTCATTCAGATATTGCTTCCGGGCTGGCAACGGAAAAGCTGGTAAAATATTTGGAGAATCATATTCAAAGTGATTATTCGGTGGAAGAGAAGATGGCATGTCTCAAGGCGGGATACCGCTATGCGGAGAAGGCGATCGAGGAGTATGTCAAAGACTGTGATGATATGCTGAATGAATATGATACCACTCTTCATGTGGTACTCTACGATGGCAGAACGGTGATCTATGGTCATGCCGGAGATGGAGGAATTTTGGTTCGGACAATGTCCGGAGAGACAAAGGTAGTCACGTTTCCACAGAAGGGCTCGGACGGTGTGTCGGTCATGCCGCTGCGGGCGGGTGAGAAGTCGTGGAAATTTGGATGCTTTCCGGAGAGAGTGGCAGCAGTTATGCTGGTGACCGATGGTATGCTGGAACGAGTTGTTCTTCCGCATTTGTTGAATCTTCCGACGACCAGAGAGGAGATTCAGAATCCTGACAGACGTAAGACGAATGTATACCTGAGTGCGACAGAGTTTTTTATGAATCCGTACTGTGTATTGGGTAATAAGAATCTTCAGGATCCGATCGATCTGTATCATTACTATATCAATGGGGAGTTTCTTGATCCGGAGCAGGACTGGAAGCTGTATTTGGATTGCATGCACCGGGGTTATGAAAGTCTGTATGATGCAGCGACAGCGGACAGGATCTGCGAAACGATGACGGCGAGTGTGCCGTTATGGAATATCGAGGACACGACAGACGACAAGACAGTCGTGTGTCTGATCAATGAGGATGCGAAGATTGATGTTCCGTCGCCGGAGTATTTTCATGAGCCGGACTGGGCGAAGCTGCGAAAGCATTATGAGCATTTACTTTATCCGGCAGGCTTTGGCGGAGAGCTGTCGGCGGACGAACAGCCGCAGGCGGAGGATCATGCCGGAGACGATGGCAAAAGCAGCAAGAAGGGCGGTTTTTTCAAATCTGTTTTTCGTAAATAAATTAAGACAATAGTACAAAGAGTAATGGAATCCCGGATGGTTATTGCTGTCCGGGATTTTTGCGACAGGAAGCGGCGTAAGCTATTGAATTTTGAAAAAATGCGAGTATAATATAAGCCGAAAAAGACAAATGATATCGGATCAGAGCATTTGCCACAAATAAAAAGAAAAGAGTGATATTATGTCTTCTATGCTTAAAAAGATTCCAAGAGAAACAGAGGTGGAGGAGGTATTTGAGAAAATCCTCCGGTCACCGGAGGCATGCGAGCGGTTGGAGGAAACCTTTTATGACCGCTTTTCGGATGAGAATATCTCTCCGGATACGAGATCACAGCATTTTGCAAGAGCACTTTTTTCGGCATATGAGGAGCAGGACATCAGTGCGCTTTTGCTGGAAATCTGCCAGAGGAGTATGTTTGATCTGCTGCGGGAGGCATATCTGATCCCGAAGCGTTTCCACGGAAAGGCTGGGGATAATCCGGTGCTGCTGACCGATGCAGAGGGCAACATGCTTGAGACATCTGCCCGCAGAATTTCTTCACATGAGTGGAATAAATATCAGGAGATTCTGAAGAATCATACCTGTGCTCCGCGGTCAAAGATCTATCTTGCGGATGGTTATGATATTGTCCGTCGGTATAAGAATAATCTGGAGATTGAGGAGGATTTTGTAAATCCGAAGCGCGGCATACTGATCCTTTACGCACTTCCGGACACTGCGGCACTCGGAATGAGCGAGGCGCAGGCGTATGCCATCATATGGGATGCTTTTCAGCAGATTCAGAAATGCGCACTCTCCGCAATGGTTTACTATGGACAGGAAACCGGAGTGAAGAATGAGCGCAAATACGATGAGATCGGCGTTCTCCTGCCGATCAGCCAGTTTGAGAAGAAAATACTGCACCATTTGACGGAAATAGACGGTATTGTTCTGGCAGGCAGGGAAGCACTGATGAGGAAAGCCGGCAAAGACAGTCTGGAGTTATGAGTGCAGGATCAGGTCTTTCAGCTTTCTGGCAGCGCTGTTTAGTGGTCGTTTGATATCAGAAACCATACAGACGTAACGGCATGGGATGGTTTCCTGCAGATGGATCGGGATCACTTCGTGGTTTTGAATGGCAGGAATTGCCATGGATTCCGGAATGAATGCGAGCCCAAGATCGGATTTCACAAGAGGCAGAACCTGATCGGTTGTGGCGGCTTCTGTGTCCGGTTCCAGCTCCAGACCGTGTGACAGAAACAATTGATGATAAAAGGCAAAAGTCATCGTTTCCCTGCCCAGACAGATTAAAGGATAATTTTTCAGCTCTGCGAGTGTCAGAGTCTGACTGCTCAGTGCAGTGAATGTTTTGCCGCCGACAAGAACCTCCCGGAAGGATTCCAGCCTTATCTCCTTCAAGGGAGGTTTTGCTGTTGTAGGAGTGGTGACTATGGCAAAGTCGATCTCACCGTTTTTGACGGAATGAACTGCCTGGGGGGTGGAATGGTTATAAATCTTAAGCCGTATATTTGGATATGTCATATGGAAATGCTTCAGCCGCTCCAGCAGATAAATACTCAGTGCAGTCTCGCTGGCACCGATGGAAATGCTGCCATGCTCCAGACCGGTGCTATCCGTAAGCTCCTCCTCTGCAAGCTGTAATTGTGCCATGGCTGCAGAAACCCGGGTGTAAAGCCGTTCCCCTTCCGGGGTCAGGCGGACGCCACGGTTTGTACGGATGAAAAGCGTGCATCGAATCTCGCTTTCCAGACAATTCATGGCGCGGGTAATGTTAGGCTGGCTGTTGCCAAGTACATGTGCTGCTTTGGTGAGATTGCCGTATTTGGCAACGTAATAAAAAATCTTATAATACTCAAAATTGATGTTCATAGAAGTCTCCGTTTCTGATATATCAAATAATAATGTCAATCATATCAATAATAGCTTTTACATATTTCTATAAGGTCAGTATAATGAGTGACGAAGAAAAAAACAAGGCATTTTTATGCCGGGTGAAATAACTGAGGAGGGAAAATTATGCTAACAGCGGTAACAGGAATTAACTGGGGAGATGAAGGAAAAGGCAGGGTGATCGATCTTCTTGCCGGAGAGGCAGATGTGGTCGTGCGGTATCAGGGAGGCAACAATGCCGGACATACCGTTGTTGCTGATCAGGGCAAATTTATATTGAATCTGATCCCATCGGGAATCCTTCATGATGGTGTGATATGTGTTCTTGGCGATGGAATGGTTGTAGATCTGGAGCATCTGGAGGATGAGATTGCGAAGCTTCGTCAAAAGGGCGTGTCCGTTTCTCCGAAGAATTTGAAAATATCGAGAAGAGCGACGATCTCAATGCCGTGGCACAGAATACAGGATGAGTTGGAGGAGGATCGTCTGGCAAAAAGCGGGTCTGCGTTTGGGTCCACTCGAAGAGGAATTGCCTATGCATACAGCGATAAGTACCGCAAAAAGACATTGCGGATGGGTGATCTGCTCCGGTTGAACGAAGAGGGCATGCAGGCGCGGCTTAAAATGATGTTGGATGCTAAGAATATGGAGCTTGCCGGATGTTATCATCAGGAACCGATGTCATTTCCGGCGTTGTTACAATGGTGTAATGAGCAGGCGGAGAAATTTGCCGATTATATTTGCGATACGGGAGCGTTTCTGGAGGAAGCACTTCAAAAGGGCAAGAAGGTGATCCTGGAGGCGCAGCTGGGAGCTATGAGAGATATTGATTACGGAATATTCCCATATACCTCCAGTTCTTCCACGATCGCGGCGTATGCTCCGATCGGTGCAGGAATACCGGGCTACACAACTGATCATGTAGTCGGGGTGCTAAAGGCATATTCCACCTGCGTGGGTGCCGGCCCGTTTGTGGCAGAGAAAGCAATGACACAGTCCTGGCAGGAGATGCTTCGCAGGCTGGGCGGCGAGTATGGCGCGGCAACCGGAAGACCGAGAAGAGTCGGTCCAATCGATATACCGGCAAGTCGTTATGGATTGAAATGCCAGAATGCAGATAAGATTGCACTGACAAAGCTGGATGTGCTGAGTGCGTTTGCAGAAATTCCGGTCATCACAGGGTATCGTTGTGGCGACAAGGTGACGGATGAGTTTGATCCGGGTTGTGATCTGGAAAAATATGAGCCGGTAGTACAGACACTGCCGGGATGGCAGCAGAGCATATCAGGATGCCGCAGTTGGGAAGAACTTCCGGATCATGCAAAAGCGTATATTGCATTTCTGGAAAAGTCTTTGAACCATGAAATTTCATTTGTTTCTGTGGGAGCAAAGAGAGAGGAATATCTGTTAAAGGGAGAATGGATTTAGAGAAAAGAACAACCGTTAAAGTTGCTTAAAAAATATGCGGTGCCATGTCGTGCACGGCACCGCTTTGAAAATATATCAAGTGCAGTAGCGGAAGGATTTGTCTGTGATGATACGGGCAAATATCAGACCAAGTGGCAGGGCCAGAATGATGAGCATCGCAGATGCAAACCAGGATGCAGAGGTGGTCAGTGACATGATGCCGAGATTATATACTGCCTTGTAAAGATACAGACCGGGAACCATTATGACAATGGCGGGAACGGTAATGGAAATTCGCGGATAGCCAAGCTTATTTTTGAGCAGAGATGCTAAAATGCCAGCAGTCAGTGCACCGATAAAAGCAGCGGCAGCAGGAGGTATTGCGACGAAATCCACAAGTTCCAGCCGAAGCGTATTTGCTATGGCGCCAATAAAAGCAGCGGCGGCAGCAATAGAACAGGGACTGTTGAACATAATGGAAAAACCGAATACACCACCAAAGCTAGTGATCAGCCGGAGCAGTAAATGTGTTCCGGCTGATAGATGTAATGGAGGAAAATCCATCGGCTTCAAATGGAAGAGAAGCGCCATGATCCATGCGGTAACCGTTGCGACAAGGATGATGACGATCGCATAAGCAAGCCGTTCCAGACCGGAACGCATATCCAGCTTGGCAAGGTCGATGCCACTTGTAATAAATGGAAATCCGGGGATGATAAACAGCATGGAACAGATATAACCGGCCTCGTGCTGCAGAGAAACAGAGAAAAAGTGTTCCGCCAGATTTAATGCACCAACATAAACCAGACAGGCTGCGGCAACCGATGAGACAATGCATAAAAATAATGTAAAATGGTGCTTGGTCAATTTGCATCGCAGGAAATTACCGATTCCGGCTCCCAGGAAGGCGAGAATCATTTCGTTCAGATCGCCACCCAGAAGAAAGGTGAAGCAGCCACACGCCAGAGCGGCGGCAAAGCCGAGAGCAACCGGAGAGTAAAGTCCGTGGAGCTGCTCGATCTCGTCAAGCTGTGCATGAAGTTGTTCTCCGGACAAGTTCTCGCAGTTTTCCGGAAACTCATGGATAAAACGCTCCAGACGATTCAGCTTGGAAGTATTGACTCCTGTATTGGTCAGACACAGAGACTGCGAAAAACAGTGGTCTCCATCGAAACAGGTGTAGTCGATGGACATAAGACCGATATTGGCGGTGCAGGTGATGTTGAGCTGCTTGGCCAACGAATTCATTGAGCTTCGTACACGCCAGGCTCCGGTTCCGCAGGATAGCAGCATCAGGCCGGTTCTTCCGATGATGGAGGCCTTTTCGGTCAGGCTGGCATTGCGTATTTTCACATCTTCCATCTGGCTTGCATAATCATGCCAGTATATTTCCATGTGGTTCTGGGGAAGTGTGTTGGTTGTCATTGAATCACATCCTTTTACATTGTGTTTTTATTAAGTATAAAACGATTCGATGAAAAGTCAAGAAATGGAAACTTCTATTGACATATTTAAAATAAATGGTAAAATAACAGTAACAATTACTGTTATTCATGAAAGGAGAATGAGATGGCTGCAATGCGATACAGTAAACAGCGGGAGGCGATCCGTACCTATCTTCTCTCGACGAAATCTCATCCGACAGCGGAAGCTGTGTATTATAATATCAAAAATGAATATCCGAAGATCAGTCTGGGTACCGTATATCGTAACCTGAATCTTTTGGTAGAGCAGGGACAGGCGCTTCGTCTGGATTGCGGAGACGGCGTGGATCATTTTGACGGAGATACAAGACCGCATTATCATTTTTCCTGTCAGAAATGTGGCTGTGTGATGGATCTGGAGATGGATCCGATCGACCATATTGATCAGATCGCGGGTGCGGGATTTGACGGAGAGATACAGGGACACCAGGTGCTCTTTTACGGCTTGTGTCCGAAGTGCAAGGCGTAGCTGCGGATGGGGAGAGTGCTATTGGTAAAGAGTAGCAGCGGGTCGGCGAGCATTATTGGCGGAGCCGGTGGACGCAGGGGATGCGTTGTCGATTGAAAATGATCAAGAAGTTAGAAATTTTTTCAAAAAAGAGTTGACAAAGCGAATTAGATTTGCTATATTTTAAACAGAAACAGTAATCGTTACTGTTAAGGAGAAATTGGCAATCAAAAGTAAATATTATAAAAGAAAAGGAGATTACGATTATGGCAAAGTTTGTATGTTCTGTATGTGGTTATGTTTATGAAGGAGAGCAGCCTCCTGAGAAGTGTCCTCAGTGTGGAGTTCCTGCAGATAAGTTCATTAAGCAGGGAGATGACAAGACTTGGGCTGCTGAGCACGTTGTAGGTGTTGCACAGGGTGCACCGGAGGATATCATGGCTGATCTTCGCGCGAACTTTAACGGCGAGTGCTCAGAGGTTGGTATGTATCTGGCAATGGCTCGTGTTGCTCATCGCGAGGGTTATCCTGAGATCGGTCTTTATTGGGAGAAGGCTGCTTACGAAGAGGCAGAGCACGCTGCAAAGTTCGCAGAGCTGCTTGGTGAGGTTGTAACAGACAGCACGAAGAAGAATCTGGAGATGCGTGTAGAGGCTGAGCACGGTGCTACAGCCGGTAAGTTTGACCTTGCTAAGAGAGCAAAGGCACTTGATCTTGATGCAATCCATGATACCGTTCATGAGATGGCTAGAGATGAGGCTAGACATGGTAAAGCATTCGAGGGACTTCTTAAGAGATATTTCGGTTAATTGACAAACGCTTTGTATTCGAGGGACTTTTTAAGAGATACTTCGGATAATTTGAAAGCTTGTATATGATTCTGAGGGGATGATCCGTTTGTGGTCATCCTCTTTTAAATTTTTGCACAAAAATTGAATTGTATTTCAGAAAATATTGTCAAAAATGAAATTGGACAGATTGGCGGGAAGGGACTATAATAATTTATGGTGCATAAAACGAAAAACCGATTCGATTTGGACTTCTACTACACTGGAGTCCCTGTGTGGCGGAGGTTTTTTTGTTTCAATGAGAATATTTCCGTTAACAGGAAAGGGGGTTACAGCAGTCCATTTTGAATTAAGCTTTGCTTTACGCATGTAACAATATCAGCGATAAAAGGAGGAATCATTATGATGACATTAAATGCTGAGAAAAGAGACATGAATGTAAAGGCGAAAAAGTTACGGAGAGAGGGATATGTCCCGGGAAGCTTGTGCGGAAGAGATCTGGAGGAATCTGTACCATTGAAGATATCCGAATTTGAGGCAGAGCGTTTCATGAGAAAAAATATGAAGGGCAGCAGAACGGTATTGCAGATCGGAGAGCAGAAGTACAATGCAATCGTGAAGGATGTTGATTATAATCCTTTGATGAAGAGAATCATGTTTATTGATTTCCAAATGCTGGTTGCCGGCGAGAAGATTTCTACGACAGCACAGGTTGTATTGCTGCATGAGGAGCTGGCAAAGGGCTCCGTTGACGAGGAGATTTCCGAAATCCATTATAAAGCAGATCCGGCGGATATTGTGGAGAAGGTTTATATTGATTTCGAGAAGCTGGGAGATCAGAAGTGCGTCAAGGTAAAGGATATTAAGGAATTGATGAATGACAAGATCGAGCTGATCACTTCAGAGGATGCAACAATCGTAGATATTTCAGAGGAATCCCAGTACGAGGAAGAAACTGAGGACGCCGAGGGAGAAGCGGAGGCAGTTGCTGCATCATAGTGGTGCAGTGTATAGATGTTTATGACACATAAATGCCAACTCAATAAAACAAACGGGACTGCAGAATGCGTTCTTTGCCGGAGGTTTCGGCGGGGATGCGGGGTAGTCCCGTTTTGTTTGCATGCAGATCATCTGTTGTCTGCGGAATAAAAACGTAAAATGCGCCACGGAAAATGTTATGTTGACAGGGGAGCCTGTTTGGTATAGCGTATTATTGTTGATAAAAATTATCGGTAATCGAAGAGGGCAAAAGATATGACATTAAAGGAACTAGAGACAGGTAAGAGTGCTGTGATCCGTACAGTGGGAGGAAAGGGTGCGTTGCGACAGCACTTTCTGGACATGGGAATGATTCCCGGGGCAGAGGTGACGGTAGTGAAATTGGCACCTATGGGGGATCCGATGGAACTGCAGGTGCATGGATATGAGCTGACGCTCCGGCTGGCGGAGGCAGATCAGATTGAGATTGCGCCGATCGATCAGAGAACAAGGAGCCACGCCGGCAGTGAACGGCTGCAGGCAACAGAGCATCCGGGACTTGGTGAGGAAGGAAAATATCATTCTAAGGAAGATGAGAATCCGCTGCCGGAGGGGACGATGCTTACCTATGCGTTGGTGGGAAATCAGAATTGTGGAAAGACAACATTGTTTAACCAACTCTCCGGCTCGAACCAGCATGTCGGTAATTTTCCGGGTGTTACGGTGGATCGTAAGGATGGAGCGATCAAAGGACATGCAGAGACAGATATTACGGATCTTCCGGGCATTTATTCCATGTCGCCATACAGCAGCGAGGAGATCGTATCAAGGAATTTTGTGCTGGATGAGAAGCCGCGGGCATTGATCAATATTGTTGATGCGACGAATATTGAGAGAAATCTTTATTTGACGATGCAGCTTCTGGAGATGGATATTCCGATGGTTGTTGCATTGAATATGATGGATGAGGTGACAGGCAATCAGGGAGCGATTGATGTGAACGGAATGGAGGCACTGCTCGGAGTGCCGGTAATTCCGATTTCTGCGGCGAAGAATGAGGGCGTGGACGAGCTTGTGCGTCATGCACTTCACATTGCAAAATATCAGGAAAAACCTCTGCGTCAGGATTTTTGCGATAAAAATGACCACGATGGAGCGGTTCATCGCTGTATCCATGCCGTTATCCATCTGATCGAGGATCATGCGGAGCATGCCGGGATTCCGGTGCGTTTTGCGGCGACAAAGGCAATCGAGGGGGATCCGTTAATTCTTGAGAAGCTGGCATTGGATCAAAATGAGACGGAGATGCTGGAGCATATTGTGCAGCAGATGGAAAGGGAGCGTGGTCTGGATCGCAGTGCCGCCATTGCGGATATGCGGTTTGATTTTATAGAGCGTCTTTGCGAGCAGACAGTGGTGAAACCCAAGGAGAGCAGAGAACGGATCCGGAGTGAGCGCATTGACCGTGTGCTGACCGGAAAGTACACGGCAATTCCCTGCTTTGTGGGGATTATGGTGCTTGTGTTTTATCTGACCTTTAATGTGATTGGGGCGTGGCTTCAGAATATTCTGCAGATGGGGATTGATGCAGTGTCCGATATTGTGGACAGAGGGCTGACGGCGATGCAGGTCAATGAAGCGGTGCATAGTCTGATCATTGATGGAATTTTTACCGGTGTGGGAAGTGTTTTAAGTTTCCTGCCGATTATCGTGACACTGTTCTTCTTCCTGTCCATGATGGAAGATAGTGGATATATTGCCCGTGTGGCATTTGTGATGGACAAGCTTCTGCGAAAGATTGGTCTGTCCGGCCGGAGTATTGTACCGATGCTGATCGGTTTTGGCTGTACCGTTCCGGCTGTTATGGCGACAAGAACGCTGACCAGTGAACGTGACCGCAAAATGACGATTCTTTTGACACCATTTATGAGCTGCACGGCAAAGCTTCCGATCTACTCTTTCTTTGTCAGCGTATTTTTCCCGGGACGCGGTGGACTTATCATGGCGGGTCTGTATTTGTTTGGTATTGTTACAGGAATATTGATCGCATTTCTGTATAAAGGAACACTTTTTCAGGGGGAGCCGGTGCCATTTGTGATGGAGCTTCCGAACTACCGTCTGCCGGGAGCAAAAAACGTGGCACAGCTTCTGTGGGAGAAGGCAAAGGATTTCTTGCAGAAGGCGTTCTCGGTGATTTTAGTTGCTACAGTTGTTGTATGGTTCCTGCAAAGCTTTAACCTGCGCCTGAATATGGTAACCGATTCGGCGGACAGTATTCTGGCGGCTGTTTCTTCGCTGCTTGTGCCGGTATTTGCACCACTGGGGCTGGGTGACTGGAGGATCTGCACCGCTCTGCTCAGTGGTTTTATGGCAAAGGAAAGCGTTGTATCTACTCTGGGCGTTCTTTTTGGCGACAGCATCGGTTCCGTGTTATCACCGGTTTCTGCGGCGTCGCTTTTGGTGTTCAGTCTGTTGTATACGCCGTGTGTGGCAGCAGTGGCATCCATCAGGCGGGAGCTTGGCGGCAAATGGGCAGTGGGCGTGGTGTTCTGGCAGTGCGCTGTAGCGTGGATCGCTGCGATGCTGGTGCGGCTGGTTTTATTGTAACAAAAACGGTATGAGGTAAAACGGTTTGAATAATAGGTTTTCTTCTTTGCTGACATCCTTTTGGGATAATAAATAAATGTTGCGCACATGCTTTGAATATTTTTTATAAAACTGTTTTATGGATTCGTGTTTTCCTGTACCCGAAGACTTAATTTCGAAAGCATTGATCTTACTTCCTTCCGAAATCAGAAAATCTGCTTCATAATAGTGGGTACTGCCGTGTTTTTCCCAGGTATGATAATAAAGCTCTCTCCCGGCTGCAGCAATCATCTGGGCGGCAAGGTTTTCGTACAGGAACCCCAGATTTGCAGGGAGCTTGTCGGACAGCAGCTTGGCATAAATATCATTTTCGGTCACCGGACGGTCAATAAACATGAGCGTGACAAATAATCCGGTATCAGAAAGATATAATTTATAGCTGTCAAAGTCTTTTGTGTCCGGCAGACTTGCTCCCGGATCCGTGAAATTATAGCAGGGTAAGATTGTTTTTGAGTCGCCGGGCTCCTTCAAGTAAAATAGCATATTTCCCGGAATACTGCTGCTTCCATTCTAAAAACTTCTGATAGGCTTTTCTTCAAGATTATTATATAGTAAAATGTACTTTTCTTCAAAACTTTTGGATTTTATTTACTATGAGAAAGGATTGGAGTTATGCGTAAATATATGCTACAATAGTCTCATCATGTCAAAGGAGAGGAATGTATGGACGCACATCAGAAAAAGAAGATAGCACCGATTGTTATTACTGTATTGATCGTTCTGTATTATCTGCTTTATTTCTGTCTGGTCATCAGCCTTGTGCCTGCAGTGCTTAAGGTGGTGCTGGCAGTGATCCCGGCGGCGTTAGGCGGAGCGATGATATATGTCTGTATGGAGAGAATCAAAGAAATCGATGGAGGAGAAGAAGATGATCTTAGTAAATACTGATTACATTACCGGAAAGGAACTGGAGATGCTGGGGCTGGTGAAGGGAAGCACAATTCAGTCCAAGAATGTTGGAAGAGATATTACACAGAGCCTGAAGACTCTGGTGGGCGGCGAGTTGAAAGCGTACAATGAGATGATGACGGAGGCACGGGCGCTTGCTACTAAGAGAATGGTGATGGAGGCGCAGAGCATGGATGCAGATGCCGTTGTGAATGTGCGCTATGCGTCCTCGGCAGTGATGCAGGGAGCCGCTGAGGTGATCGCGTATGGAACGGCAGTAAAGTTTAAGTAGACAAGGGGAAATTATGCGCCAGATAAAAATGATCCGATTTTATATGGGAAGAATAAAGCAATAAAAAAGAGTTGCCTTGTTGAAAAGCAACGTATATACATTGCGAAAAGAAAAAGCAACGAAAAAGAGTTGCACAATTTTGGATCATAAGATAAAGTATATGGTATGAGGTGAATTACATGAAATATGCAGCGATAATGTTTGATGTAGTAGAGTCCCGGAAATATTATGATCGATATGATGTACAAAATGTATTAATGGGATGCGTGGATTATCTAAATACTATATATGAACAAGGAATCAAGAAAAAGGTAGTATCTAGTGCAGGGGATGAATTTCAAGGTTTGTTTTTAGATTTACAAGCCGCATTTTTATATATTAAAAAATTACAGCTTTTAATATATCCTATTAAGATAAGGTGTGGTATAGGATATGGCAAAATAAAATATGACGTGGAAGAATGGACGTCGTCTGCTTTTGATGGAGAAGCATATTATTTGGCAAGGGATGCGATCAATGCGGTTAAACGAAAAAAAAGTAATGTCATATGCTTTAATACAAATTCAAAATATGACAGATATTTAAATGAATTTTGTTTATCAACTCAGCAGATCAGGTTGAGACAACCGCAGGTTGCAAATATAATTGAGATTATATCAGATATTATGCTACCCCTTAAGGACAGCTGGGAGGATACTTCGTTTTATAGCTGGTTATTGGACAATAGATACAAATTGTTAGAACAAGAATATTGGAGCGTGGGGTATAGAAGACAGGAGAGTCCGGAAATGCCTGTCATAAATTATGAAATACTTTACGAAGATAGAAATTTATATTATGAAAAGAAAGCTGACAAGCTGTCATTTTATATGGATGAATTTTGGGTTCGTGGTATGTCAACAGAAATTGCTCGAATTATGAATACTTCTCGGCAAAATATCGACAGATATATAATATCAGCGAGAATAAAGGAAAGGAGAACAAGGGATAAAGCGATATTTGATTTACTAGGGGAGGATATATGGAAAACTATTTGATTTTATTGATATTCCATTTGATTGGTGATTTTTACTTGCAAACAACAAAGGTCGCAAGATGTAAAAATGCAGCAAAGGGAGAATTGTGCGGAGAATGTCAGAAGTGTAAAAATAATATATGGTTTAATGGAGAATATTTACTAATGCATTCCGTGCTGTATATTGTTCCGTTTTTGGTGTTGTATTTTGTGGCGGGATGGAAATCTGCGACTGGTGCCATAGCGATATTATTGGCAACACATATATTGATAGATGCAACGGCTTGTTATTTTAACAAGAAAATGAAACAAACAGTTGTCTTTATTATTGATCAGATGCTGCATATGGGAGTTTTGTGCATAATATTACACATTTTTGGGTTCAACTGTGATGCCGGCCGTTATTATGAAGCGTTGAAAATTGTTTTTTTGAGTCTTGCGCTGATAATGCCATGCTCAATAATGATCAATAAATTGATTCAGGATATTTATCCTAATTCAAATGAGACGGGTATGTTTGATGTTGGTTCTATGATAGGAGTTATGGAACGGATATTGACAGTTGTTTTTGCCTGTTTAGGAAATTTTTCTGCTATTGCGATAATAATTACGATAAAAACTTGGGCGAGAACAAACGATTTAAAGGAGGCAGAGTTTAGAAATAAGTATCTGCTGGGAACATTAACAAGCTTGGTTTTGGCATTGCTGATTTTTATTATTTATAACGAGTTGTAGGAAGGCATTGCAGATGGAAGAGGGAAATTATGCGCCAGATAAAAATGATCCGATTTTATATGGGAAGAATATCGAGGAATCTCGCAGTTTTTATACGCTGGGGGATTTTCTCGGCGTTTGCAGGGCTTTTCGTGGGAGCCTTCAGTACGCTTTTTGCGTTTTGTCTGCGTCAGGTGACAACGTTTCGGACACAGAATCCGTGGATAATCCTGTTGCTGCCTTTGGCAGGTGTTGTCATTGTGTTTTTGTATGGAGTATTTCGCTATAAGAATGATAAGGGAACCAATATGGTGCTTTCCTCAATTCATGCGGAGGCAGAGGTGCCGTTTCGGATGGCACCTCTGATCTTTATTTCGACGATCATTACGCATTTGTTCGGCGGAAGTGCCGGTCGTGAGGGGGCAGCACTGCAGCTTGGCGGAAGTATCGGACAGCAGCTTGGCAAGCTGTTCCGGTTTGACGAGAAGGACCAGAGGATTGTTGTTATGTGTGGCATGAGTGCGGCATTCTCGGCGATTTTCGGCACACCGATCGCAGCGTCAATATTTTCGATGGAGGTTGTCAGCGTCGGCGTTATGTATTATGCGGCGTTGGTACCGTGCGTGTTTTCCTCGCTTGTGGCATCGAAGTTTGCGACGCATATGGGAATCGGACCGAATGTGTTCAAGATTCGTCATATGCCAATGTTTCAGGTGGTGCCCAGTCTGAAGATCATCGGGCTGGCGTTGTGCTGTGCGGCACTCAGCGTTGTTTTCTGTATGGCACTTCATTCTCTGGGAGATTTCTATCGGAAGAGACTGAAGAATCCATATATACGGATTGTAGTGTCTTCGTTGGTGATCATTCTGCTGACGATTCTTTTGCAGACAGACGATTACATGGGAGCCGGTGTGCCGGTAATCCAGCGTGCGATCCGCGGTCAGGTGGATCCGCTTGCCTTTGTCTGGAAGATTGTTTTTACGGCACTTACACTGGAAGCGGGCTTTAAGGGCGGTGAGATTGTGCCGTCGTTTTTTGTTGGTGCGACATTCGGCTGTCTGTTCGGGCAGCTTCTTGGGATTTCGCCATCGCTTTGTGCGGCGGTCGGAATGATGTCGGTATTCTGCGGTGTTACTAATTGTCCGATCACATCGATGCTCATTGCGTTTGAGCTGTTTGGGTATCATGGAGTGCCGTTTTTCCTGCTCGGAATCAGCGTCAGCTATCTCATGTCGGGCTATTACGGGCTTTATCATGACCAGACGATCGTGTACTCCAAGTATAAGACGGAATATATCAATCGAAAGGCGCGGGAATAAAGCAAAGTTAGAAACGATGTTTGTAATGTTATGGGAATTGCCTGGCAATAAAGTAATTCGTGACATCAGCCGGGGGAAATATTCCTGACCCAACATCATAATAATCTAAAAAATGCCGGGACAGTGTATCGCATTGCCCCGGCATTCGCTATCTGTTTGTTATTCTCTTGATGTGATGGGCTCTGTAAGCTCGTCCAGATGTCCCTCGTAAATAAAACGCAGAAGATTGTTCGTCTGACGCAGTGCCTTTGCCAGCAAAGGCGCCGGAAGTGTAAGATTCTCCGTGAAATCCGCGAATTCGTCCAGATCAACGACTTCCACATGCTTGTCCGGATAAATTAATACATCGATCAGGAGATCGTGGAAGATGTATGTATTCTCATTCGGGCGGTATTCTGTCTCGATAATATCACAGTACCAGTACACAAGCCTGTCAGCAGCATCAAAGACCTTGCTGATCTTGAAGCCTTCCTTCATATAATACACAGAAATACCGTGGTCAATATCTTTGCGCGGTTTCAGAATGTTCCATTTCGTCACAAGAATATTATCGTCCCGATAGAGGATCAGATCATCCTTCAATTCGACGGTTTCGTCTGGCATGTAACGCCTGCGGTACAAATGAATGGTATCCATGGTATTCTCCTTTGTGTGTATGTTTTTGTTCGCGGTACTGAAGTGTTACAGATAATTATAGCGGGCTTGCAGGGGATTGTAAATAATTTTTTCTGTAAAATGTATCCTGTGGACTTTTTGTACAATTTATTATATAATGTAACCGTATTTGTAGATTTTTTGTGCAATTCTTTCATGGATGCGAAAGAATTGCAAAATGGTGTTATAGTCATGAACAAAAAGGAAAAAAATATATTGAGAGCCTTTGTGATGGTATCACAGGTCAGTATCACGATTCTGGTGCCGATCGCTCTCAGCGGATGGATCGGCTGGTGGCTGAATGGACAGTTTCACACGCAGATATGGTTTCTTATAATGATCGTACTTGGTGTAGGGGCAGCATTTCGCAATGTTTATTATCTGACAAAGTCCTTTTATTCAGAAGACATGAAAAAGGAGCATGAGCGCCTCCAATATATAGAAGCTTTGAAGAAGCAGGGACAGGCGCGCAGGGAACAGACGGAAAATGCTTCCGGAGAACAGAAGGATGCAGACAGGAAGAATTAAAGCTTTGTCAGAATAGTCAACATAGAGATTGTTTGTTGCACCGGATAATATGGAGGATTCGTATGAGACAGGCGAAACAGACTCTGAAGGAGCTGATGGCAGGTCTGGCTGTGTGGGGAGGGTTTGTGTTTGTGATCCTGATGATCGTATCCCGGCACAGACTGGCAGTGGCGTGTGGACTTCTGGTGGGTCTTGGTACTGCTGTGTGGCTTATATGGCATATGTACCATCATTTGGACATCGCCCTTGATCTGGGGGAGAAGCATGCAGCGCGCCACATTCAGGTGTCCTCTGTGAAGCGTTTTCTGGTAATGGCAGTCGTACTGGCAGCAGCTATGATGGAGTATCGTTACATTCATCCGATTGGAACGGTGCTTGGAATGTTTGGAGTGAAGATATCGGCATTTATGCAGCCGAAGATTCACAGGATCATGACATCGCAGAACAGACAAAAGAAAGCGGATGAGAGCAAAGCTCATCGGCAGAATGTCTCAGGCGATGTACAGGGATGAGTATTCACCGCTACAGCCGGTGGTTTACACATAACAGAAGAAGGCAGGGTAATCCTTCTTCGTAAATAAAAGAAAAGGAAGGTGAGAATGTGGGAATCAGGGTCTTAGCCATTTCGAAGGGGCTGGGAAGTGCAATACCTGTATACGCAGACAGCAGCGCACAGGTGGATTTCTTTATCCACGGATATACGAAGCTGCGGTTTCTCGGACAGGATGTCTATTTTACGACAACGCATATATCAATGATCATCGTTATTCTGGCGATTCTTGTATTTGCGTTATTTGCAAACCGTGCTATCCGGAAAGCAGATCCAAATGAAGTACCGGGACCATTTTTGAATGCGGTCGAATTGATCGTAGAGATGTTAGACAAGATGGTGGCGGGTTCCATGGGAAGTAAGATTGCCGTGAAATTCCGTAACTATGTCAGCGCACTCTTTATATTCATTCTGGTCTGTAACCTGTCGGGGCTTTTGGGACTTAGAGCTCCAACCGCAGATTACGGAGTCACATTTCCGCTGGCGCTGATCACATGGTTTATGATTCAGTTCAATGGATTTAAGTATCAGAAGTTCGGTAAGATCAAGAGTTTGTTTGAACCAATCTTTCTGTTCTTCCCAATGAATCTGATCAGTGAGTTTTCAACGCCGATCTCAATGTCTCTCCGTCTCTTCGGTAATATCTTATCGGGAACGGTTATGATGGGATTGCTCTATGGTTTGCTGCCAAAGGTTCTGACGCTGGTATGGCCGGCGGCGCTTCATGCGTATCTGGATGTTTTCTCAGGATGTATTCAGACGTATGTATTCTGTATGCTGACGATGTGCTTTGTTGCGGATGCGATCGGCGAAACAGAGTAGTTGAAAAAGATTTTATTTTAAGGAGGATATTATAATGAATATTACAAACGAAGGTTTAGTTTTAATGGGTTCTGCTATTGGTGCGGGTCTTGCGGTTATCGCCGGTATCGGTCCTGGTGTAGGTCAGGGTATTGCAGCCGGTTATGGTGCTTCTGCGGTAGGTCGTAATCCGGGCGCAAAGGGAGATATTATGTCAACCATGCTCCTTGGTCAGGCGGTTGCCGAGACAACAGGTCTTTATGGTCTCGTTATTGCACTGATTCTGTTATTTGCCAATCCTTTATACAGCAAGCTGTAATTTTGCAGTAAATACAGTTGAAAGGAGGCAGAACACAGGTGAGTGTAATGAATGTAGCTTTAGCACAGAGTGGGCTTGGAGATTATATTTTCGGACTGGATCCACAATTGATCTTTGACAGTCTGATCACCCTTCTGGCTATGTTTGTCCTTTTTCTGTTTTTGTCGTACCTATTATTCAATCCGGCGCGAGATCTGATGCAGAAACGTCAGGAAACGATCCGTCAGGAGATGGAGACAGCGGCAAAGGAAAAGGCAGATGCGATTCAGTTTAAGGAGCAGTATGACGAGAAGCTGAAGAACGTTGATAAGGAATCCGAAGAGATTCTTTCAGAGACAAGAAAGAAAGCTCTGAAGAAGGAGACAGCGATCGTGGACGAGGCGAAGCAGGAGGCAAACCGTATCCTGGATCGTGCCAACCGCGAGGTAGAGCTGGAGAAAAATAAAGTCAAGGACGAAGTGAAGCAGGAAATGATCTCTGTAGCGGCAGCAATGGCTGGCAAGGTCATCGAGGTTTCTCTTGACGAGGACAAGCAGTCACAGTTGATCGAAGACACTTTAAAAGAGATGGGTGATGAGACATGGCTAAGTTAGTATCAAAAACCTACGGAGAAGCTCTTTTTGAGCTGGCAGTAGAGGAAAATAAGCTGGATGCCCTGATGGAAGAAGTGGAGGCGGTCATTCAGGTGCTTGATGCCAATGAAGATTTCGTCAAGCTGATGAGTCATCCGAAGATCAGTGTGGAGGAGAAATGCTCCGTGCTGGAAACTGTCTTTCATGGCAGAGTGAGTGATGAACTGACGGGATTCTTTCTGACGATCGAGGAGAAAGGAAGATTTAAGGAAATATATCAGATCTTATCCTATTTCATTGATGAGTGCAGAGAGTATAAAAAGATTGGTGTCGCACATGTGACATCTGCAGCAGCCTTGAAGGAAGAGCAGAAGGAGGCTGTTGAGAAGCGTCTGCTTGAGACAACGAAATACGAATCCTTTGTGATGAATTTTGAAGTTGATCCGTCACTGATCGGAGGGATGAAGATCCGGATTGGCGACAGGGTAGTGGACAGCAGTATTAAAACGAAGCTGAATAATATGGCGAAATCCTTGTCGGAGATTCAGTTATCGAATTAAAAAGACAGCACAGCAGAAACTATGAATATAGTCATTGTGTGTTTGTTGTGCCAGTAAGTTGAATGGAGGAGTATCATGAATTTGAAACCGGAAGAGATCAGTTCCGTGATCAAGGAACAGATTAAACACTACAGTACCAAATTCGATGTATCTGATACCGGTACCGTCATTCAGGTAGCGGATGGAATTGCCCGTATTCATGGTCTGGAAAATGCCATGCAGGGCGAGCTCCTGGAATTTCCAAATGATGTATTTGGAATGGTACAGAACCTGGAGGAAGATAATGTCGGTGCAGTGCTCTTAGGTGATCATAAAAATATCAATGAAGGTGATGTCGTTAAGACAACGGGACGAGTGGTTGAGGTGCCGGTAGGCGATGCGCTGCTGGGACGAGTTGTCAACGCACTTGGACAGCCGATTGATGGAAAAGGACCTATCGAAACAGAGAAATATCGTCAGATTGAGCGAGTTGCCTCCGGTGTTATTTCAAGAAAGTCAGTAGATACACCGTTACAGACAGGTATCAAAGCGATTGATTCCATGGTGCCGATCGGAAGAGGACAGCGTGAGCTGATCATCGGTGACCGTCAGACAGGTAAGACGGCGATCGCCATCGACACGATCATCAATCAGAAGGGTCAGGGCGTAAAATGTATTTACGTTGCCATTGGCCAGAAGGCTTCAACAGTAGCCACTATCGTAAAGAAGTTAGAAGAGTACGGTGCGATGGATTACACAACAATCGTAGCAGCGACCGCAAGTGAGCTGGCACCGTTACAGTATATCGCTCCATATTCCGGCTGTGCGATCGGTGAGGAGTGGATGGAGTCCGGAGAGGACGTACTGATCATTTATGATGATCTTACAAAGCATGCGGCAGCATATCGTACCCTGTCCCTGCTGCTTAAGCGTCCACCGGGACGTGAGGCATTCCCTGGAGATGTATTCTATCTGCATTCCCGTTTGTTGGAGCGTGCAGCGAGACTTTCCGATAAGCTGGGCGGTGGTTCCCTGACGGCACTGCCGATCATTGAGACACAGGCGGGCGATGTATCCGCATACATTCCGACCAACGTAATTTCCATTACAGATGGTCAGATCTATCTGGAAACAGAGATGTTTAACTCCGGATTCCGTCCGGCAGTAAACGCCGGATTGTCCGTATCCCGAGTTGGTGGTGCAGCACAGATCAAAGCGATGAAGAAGATTGCCGGACCGATCCGTATTGAGCTGGCACAGTTCCGTGAGCTGGCAGCGTTCTCGCAGTTTAGTTCCGACCTGGATCCGGAGACAAAGGCTCAGCTTGCACAGGGTGAGCGTATCCGTGAGATTTTGAAGCAGGATCAGTATAATCCAATGCCGGTAGAGAATGAAGTAATGATCATTTATGCGGCAACCAAGAAATATCTGATCGATATTGAGTTGGATCAGATCCTGGAATTCGAGAAAGAGCTCTTTGAGTATGTTGACACGAAATATCCGGAGATCCCGGAGGCGATCCGCACCAGTGGCGAGATGAGCGCAGAGATTGAGGAGAAGCTTGTGAAGGCGATCGAAGAGATCAAGGAAGAATTTACCAAGTAATGACGTATGTATAAAAGCAGAATGGAGGAATCAATCATATGGCCTCTATGAGAGATATTAAACGGAGGAAGGAGAGCGTACAGAGTACGGAGCAGATCACCAAGGCGATGAAGCTGGTGTCTTCGGTCAAGCTGACCAAGGCAAAGCAGAATGCGGAGGAGTCCAAACCGTATTTTGATACGATGTATGAGACAGTAGCCGGGATGATTGCAAAGTCCGGACAGATGTCTCATCCGTTCCTGCAGAAAGGAAAATCGGACAAGAAAGCCGTGATCGTCGTGTCTTCCAATCGAGGACTGGCAGGCGGTTACAATTCCAATATCGTGAAGCTGATCTCGAAGGACGAGCGGTTCACACCGGAGAATACAAAGATATTTTCCGTAGGTACCAAAGGCAGGGATGCACTCGAGCATCTGGGCTATGAGATCGTAAGTGATTATTCGGAAGCCATGAACGGTCCGATGTATGACGATGCCATTGCTGTGGGAAAGGATGTGCTCAGCCAGTTTACGATGGGTAACATTGGTGAGATTTATCTGGTGTACACGATATTCAAGAATACCGTTGTACAGATCCCGACGATGGTAAAGCTTCTGCCGATCGATGCAGACGATATCACCTCGGAGAGCGAGGAAGCAGCAGATCCGCTGGAACGCATTACGCTGATGAACTATGAGCCGGCAGCAGAGGAGGCTCTGGATGCCATTGTGCCAAAGTATATCAACAGTCTGATCTTTGGCGGTCTGACAGAGGCGTATGCCAGTGAGAATGGTGCACGTATGCAGGCGATGGATTCCGCAACGAGCAATGCAGAGGATATGATCAGCGATCTGTCTCTTCGATATAACCGAGCTCGTCAGGCGTCTATTACGCAGGAACTTACAGAGATCATTGCCGGTGCATCGGCGATCCAGTAGTGGACAGAAGCGACAGAGCATGATCAATGAGAGAAGACTTCCGGTTCAGTCCGGAAGTAAAATATAACGATAATAACAGTATCTTGCCGGAGACGTGGCAGGATACAGCAGAATATAGGAAAAAGGAGTGAGATAAGAAAGATGGCAGATTTAAAGACAGGTAAGCTGACGCAGATCATCGGTGCCGTTCTTGATATCAAATTCCCGGAGGGCGGACTGCCTGAGATCAACGATGCAGTTAATGTGCCATTGGAAGATGGCAAAAAGCTGGTAGTTGAGGTGGCGCAGCATCTGGGAGATGATACGGTGCGCTGTATCGCCATGGGTCCGACAGATGGACTGAAGCGTGGCATGACCGCAGAAGCTACCGGCGGTCCGATCAGTGTTCCGGTTGGTGAGGCAACATTGGGACGTATGTTTAACGTACTGGGTGAGCCGATTGATGAGAAGCCGGCACCGACAGGAGTGCAGTATGATCCCATTCACAGAAAAGCGCCATCCTTTGAGGAGCAGTCGACAGCGACAGAGATTCTGGAGACAGGTATTAAGGTCGTTGATCTTCTCTGCCCGTATCAGAAGGGTGGTAAGATCGGTCTCTTCGGAGGAGCAGGTGTAGGTAAGACCGTGCTGATCCAGGAGCTGATCACCAATATCGCACAGGAGCATGGTGGATATTCCGTATTTACAGGTGTAGGTGAGCGTACCCGTGAGGGTAATGACCTGTACTATGAGATGATCGAATCCGGTGTAATTGACAAGACAACCATGGTATTCGGACAGATGAATGAGCCGCCCGGAGCACGTATGCGTGTTGGTCTGACAGGACTGACGATGGCAGAGAACTTCCGTGATCGTTCCGGTAAGGATGTGCTTTTGTTCATTGATAATATTTTCCGTTTTACACAGGCAGGTTCCGAGGTGTCTGCGCTGCTTGGCCGTATGCCAAGTGCCGTAGGTTACCAGCCGACACTGCAGACGGAGATGGGTGCGCTGCAGGAGCGTATTACTTCTACCAAGAAGGGCTCCATTACATCGGTTCAGGCTGTTTATGTGCCGGCCGATGACTTAACTGACCCGGCACCGGCCAATACCTTTGCGCATCTGGATGCAACGACCGTACTGGCGCGTTCCATTGCAGAGCTTGGTATTTATCCGGCGGTAGATCCGCTGGAGTCAACCTCACGTATTCTTGATCCGCATATTGTGGGTGAGGAGCATTACAGAGTAGCAAGAAGCGTACAGGAGCTTCTTCAGAGATATAAGGAGCTGCAGGATATTATCGCAATCCTTGGTATGGATGAGCTTTCCGAGGAGGATAAGCTTGTGGTGAACCGTGCAAGAAAGGTACAGAGATTCCTGTCACAGCCGTTCCATGTAGCGGAGCAGTTTACAGGACTTCCGGGTAAGTATGTACCGGTATCTGAGACGATCCGCGGCTTCCAGGAGATTCTGGACGGCAAGCATGATTCCATCCCTGAGAATTACTTCCTGAATGCCGGCAGCATTGACGATGTTGTAGAGCGCGCCGCTTCCGCATCCAAATAAGGAGGGCTTTGATGGCTGATAAAACATTTAATTTGCAGATCATCTCTCCGACCCGTGTGTTTTTTGATGAAGCTGTGGATATGGTAGAGATGAAGACCACAGAGGGTGAAATTGGTGTTCTGGCGGGACATATTCCGCTTACCACGATTCTCGAACCGGGTGTGCTGCGGATCAAAACCGACGGAAATGTCCGGGAAGCAGCTCTGCATGATGGCTTCGTTCAGATCCAGAAGGATAAAGTTACGGTGCTTGCAGAGTCCTGCGAGTGGCCGGATGAGATCGATGCCAATCGTGCCGAAAAGGCGAAGGAGCGTGCAGAACGCAGACTCACAAGCGGTTCGAAGGAAGTTGATATGGTGCGTGCGGAGCTGGCACTGAAGAAAGCGCTGATCCGTATCGACCTTGCCGGAAAGCACTAGCACATTTGACAGAAGTGGCTGTGTAGCTTGTGATATCATAGCGCAGGAGACCTTAAGAAGCTTCTTAAGAAATTTGTAAGAATTTCACCGGCATAATCGCTTAGAAATAACGAATATTTCATGTAATTATAGTTAAATAATTCATGCAACTAAAAAAATCACTGTAAATTCTATGAAATTTGCGGTGATTTTTTTTGTATTTTCTTGTGGTACGATTGAACCAGTGAAATTGACGAAAGGGGATCGGAATATGGCAGAGACAATATTACGGCTGCAGAATATCAGCAAGTATTATTATTCGGATACATCGGTAACGCAGGCACTGCGTAAGATCAATCTGGAATTTTCCATGAGTGAATTTGTGGCGATCACAGGAGAAAGCGGTGGCGGAAAGTCCACCCTGTTGAATATGATCAGCGGTATGGATACCTTTGATGAGGGAGAGATGTACTACCGTGGACAGCCAACGTTTCAGTACGATGATCAGGATTGGGAGGAGTATCGGCGTAATCAGATCGGATTTGTATTTCAGGATTACAGTCTGATCAATCATTATACCGCACTTGATAATGTTCTGGCGGCACTTGTGATTCAGGGAAAGGATCCGGCAGAATGCAGGGATGAAGCGATGGATTACCTCGAGCAGGTAGGTCTGACCGGGCAGGCGGCGCAGCGTGCTTCACAGCTTTCCAGTGGGCAGAAGCAGCGTCTTTCCATTGCAAGAGCACTTGCCAAGAATACGGACATTATCGTGGCAGACGAGCCGACCGGTAATCTGGACAGTGAGACCGGACAGCAGATCATGGAGATCCTGGAACGCTTGTCGCATCAGAAGCTTGTGATCATGGTGACGCATAACTATGATCAGGCGGCACCGTATGTGACACGCCGCATCCGTCTTCACGATGGAGAGGTAGTGACGGATGTTCCCGTGAATAAAAGGGATGAAAATGTGGATTCAGACTACCAAAATCCCCCCAAAAGTGAAAATAAAACCGGAAACAACGGAAAAGCCAAAAAGAAAAAGCAGAATATGGCACGTTTTTTCGCATTAAAAAATATTAAGATGCAGAAAGGAAGAGCGGGATTTTTCTTTGCCTTTTTCCTGATCACGGCAGTCGTATCCTTTCTGTTTATCGGAGAGCTGTTAGTCTATGCCGATGACCGTATCACAAAGGAGTACGACACCAGCGCATATCTCCAGAAGAATGACAAGCGTCTCTCTGTACGGCATCCCGACAACAGTGTGCTGACAGAGAAGGACCAGGCGGCGATCGCCAGCGTCAAATATGTTGATCAGGTTGATCTTTGTGATTATGCCAATGATGTCAATTATTACATTGAGAAGGATAAGGATTATGAGGTGGCATATGGCAGCAAGACCAGACTCATCAGTAATGTACAGGATGACTCCGATGAGGAGAATGATCAGGGCGTGCGGCTGTTAGACAAGTCACATTTCATGAAATCCTCCACAGCGATCACCAAGGAGGATCTGTCAGCGGGACGTCTGCCAAAGGAGCGGAATGAGATCGTGCTTTATACTTCCGATTCCAAGAAGCTTAACAGTGAGATCACCTGTTATTTCTCTTCCGATAATCTTTGGAAGGAAGGCGTAAGCTGTTATCAGAAGCTTAAAATTGTCGGTATTCTGAAGGACAATACCAAGCAGGTATATTTTCATCCGGAGCTTTGCGAGATGCTGACCTACGGACTGGACCGGTTCGTTGTTTGGACGCAGTTTTGCTGGGATGCACTGTACAACCAGTATAATGGAACCTTTAAGCCGGCGTATGTAGTGGTTGGCGATGGTCTGAAGAAGAATCAGGTGCGCGTCTCCGAAAATTACAAGATTCCATCGACCGGTTATGGACTCATTCCAAATGATCTTAAAAAGGCATTTGTGGGACAGGGATGTATTCATATTGAGCAGACAAAGAGCGGCATTGATGCGGAATTGAAGGATGCCATTGAGCAGAATATGAGTGCCGCAGGCTACGAAGAGGATTCGGAAGAGGAGTCTTCCGAAGATTCCAAAGACGGGGATAACGAAGACGGGGATAACGAAGATGGCATTAAGTTTGACATTGAGTATGTGGAGGATTTCAGCAAGCAGGGAGCAGACTTCATCGAGGTAAGTCCTGCTATTTACCGGAAGCTGAGAGACTATTACAATATTGGAACAACACAGGCGAGTGTGTACATTGCCAATTACAGCAAGACAGATAAAGTCATCAGTGCCTTGGAGGAGAAGGGATATGATGCCGTCAGCACACTCCGCGTCAGCAGCACCAGGTATATGCAGGATAAGGTTTACAAGCGTCTGGAGGTTATCGGAATTTCCTGCATGATCCTGATCATTCTGGCAATTCTTCAGATCCTGATCGTGCGCTCGATCCTCAAGATCAAGAAAAAGGATTACAGCGTACTCCGCTTTATGGGAATGCGCAGAAAGCAGTTATGCCGTATTACATATCAGGAAATGGGGGTTCATGGTATCGCGGCAGTTATCGTGACGCTGATCGTGATGCTGATCCTGCGTCAGGCAGGCGTCGCATTTATCAGGAATATGTTGTTCTATTACAGCATCATCGGCATCGTGGGATTCCTGGCATACAACATCATATTAATGCTTTTGACGGTATTTTTCTTTAATCGTACATTGCGGACCACGTAGTTTCCGGGCTCTGCCGGATCAGACGGCAGAGAGGAAGCAGCGGGGTGTGCATTAAAGGGGGAACGATATGGAGAAGGATAACAGAAAAAGAAAATGTTCCGATCTGCGGGAAGCGATGTTTTTCGCATTGCGCGATCTGAAATACCAAAAGAAACGAACATTTTTTATCGTGGTATTGTTTTTGACAATGGCAGGACTTTCTGCATTGTTTATCGGAGAACTGTTTGTTTATAAAGACGACCGTATTACAAGGAAATATGACACCTCGGCATTTCTGCAGAAAAACGACAGAAGGCTGTCGGTGCGCCGGGTGGATGGCTCCGGGCTTACAGAGAAGAATCGCAAACAGATTGAAAAGGTAAAATATGTGGAGGACGTGGATCTGTACGACTATGTCAATGATATTCAGTATGACGTATCGAAACGGATGAAGAATCCGTCCTACATGCGGTCTACTACCGGAATCACAGAGGACGATCTGGTCAAGGGAAGGATGCCCCAAAACAGGCTGGAGATTCTCGTATCCGCTGAGGATGCGAAGTTACTTGGAAAGAAGAAAACCTACTATTTTGCCTGTGAAAATATATGGCCAAAGGGAGAGAAGTGCTGGTTTAAGATGAAGGTGGTCGGTGTGTGTGACCGCGAGGGAAGCCAGCTGTATTTCGATCCTGAGTTCTGCCATATGCTATGTCCGGCACTGGATGGCTATAGCTACAAGATGGATTATGATCAGGATGTGATGTCAAGAAAGTATACCAAGAGCTTCTCCTTTTATCCGATTGTTTCCGATGATCTGAAGGGGCGTCATGTGAGAGTATCCAAGAATTATGTCATGGATGCATTTACCGGCTCCAATGGCGATCAGCTCAATGTCTATAGTGCATTTTCGGGTATGCGGCTTCCGTTTCACATTACGAAGACGGAGGGCGGAAGCGTGGTTTCTATGGGTGAGACCGAGGATACAACGGAGGCACAGGTATACACCTTTAATAACGGTTATCTGGATGTCGATCTGGAGCTGATCGACCAGGGCGGTGAGTTTGTCGAGGTAAGTCAGGATCTGTTTGATGAGATATATCCGGAGCAGACGACGCAGGCAAGTGTTTATATTTCGCATTACACGAAGACAGCGAAGGTGATCAAAAAGCTTCAGGAGATGGGATATGATGCAATTAGTACATATCAGGTCAGCGCGACCACATACATTGCGGGCAAGGTCATGAAGCGGTTATATATTATCTCGTTTTCCGCTGCGATCCTGATCATTCTGTCGTGCATGATGTACTTCCTGCTGCGTCAGATCATCCGCATGCAACAGGGACAGCTTCAGACACTCCGGTTTATGGGAATGCGGCAGCGCCCGCTGGAGCTGAATGTATACATACAGTTGATCCTTGTGGATGTGTCGGCATCGGTTGTGATGTTTGCGGCATCAGCATTCCTGAGGCTGCGGAGTGCGACAGTTTACCGGATCTGGCAATATCAGAGTGTATGGAGTCTTTTATGGTTCTTTGTATATAATCTGGCGGTAGCCGTTGTGGCGACTGCCCTGACACTGATGCATTTTCGGTCATCGGAGGGATGGCAGAATGGAGGAAAGAGAAATGGTAAAAATAGATAAACTCGATAAATACTTTAATAAAGGAAGGTCCAACGAGAACCATGTGCTGAAGGAAGTCAGTCTGGAAATGGAAGAAAAGGGGCTCGTATGTATCCTTGGTGAAAGTGGATCGGGCAAGACCACGCTGTTAAATACGATCGGTGGTCTGGACACATTTCGCAGCGGAACCATTACGGTAGACGATGTCGTCCTTAAAAAATATGAGCAGAAAAAGGTCGAGCGCCTCCGAAATCAGAAGTTCGGTTATATTTTCCAGAACTACTATCTGCTGCAGGATTACACGGTGGCATATAATGTCAAGCTGGCGTTAAACGTGTTTGATCTGACCGAGGAGCAGAAGGATGAACGTGTGGATTACGTGCTGGAAGCCCTTGGAATGGCGCGCTATAAAAAGAAACGCGTGTCGCAGCTTTCCGGTGGACAGCAGCAGCGCGTGTCGATCGCCAGAGCACTTGTGAAATCACCGGATATCATTCTTGCCGATGAGCCGACCGGTAACCTTGATGAGGAAAATACCCTCAATACCATGAGTATTCTCAAGAGCATTTCCAAGGAATGTCTTGTGATTTTAGTTTCTCATGAAAAAGCCATTGCAAAGTTTTTCGCTGATCGTATCATTGAGATCCGCGATGGCGAGATCGTAAAGGATTATGCCAATGATGCGAAGGGCGCATACCAGAAGATGGACGATGCCAACATTTATCTGAAAGATATGGAGCGGCAGGAGATTGACGATGAGTTTATCAATCTGTCCCTGTATCGGGAAATACCGGATCCGGAGGAGATGCCGGAGCAGGAAAAGGGCAAGCTGCATATCAATCTGGCGTGGAAGGACGGAAAGCTTTATATCCAGACAGAGGACGATGTCGAGCTGATGCTGACCGGCGAGGAATCCGGCTGCGTGATGCTGGATGCGAACCGCCCGAAGCTGGATCAGAGCCAGGCAGAGGAGATAACCTATGATCTGCCGAAGATGAAGGCGGGGCGCAGTATGGGACTTCCGGCAAAGGAAATCTGGAAGCTTGCCTGCGAGAATATACGCATGCTCGGCAAAAAGCACAGGTTCATTGTAGGAATCCTTTTGGCGACCTCGGTGCTTTTGGTTATTGCACTGGCGGATTATATGATGCAGCACAATTTCGATCAGGAGGACGTTGTTACACAGGATTCCCATTATGTGACAGTTCAACTTGAACCGATCGAGGGAGATCAGGATATGCTGAATCAGCAGTTGAAGAAGTATTATCAGGAAACGCTCACCTCGAAGATACAATACAATGCATTACAGCAGGGAACACTGAACATCGGATACAACGGTTTCCGCCAGCTCAAGCGTGTCAATGCAAAGATCAATGATTTTTCTGCGGTAGATTACAGTGTGTTAAAGGAGGAAGATCTTGTATGCGGACGTCTTCCGAAGAATCGCAAGGAGATGGTCATTGACAAATGGCTGCTGTCAACCTTCCAGAAGTCCGGAAATGTTGTCGCATCCCTTTATAACAATGAGGAATCCCTGCTTGGCCTGAAAGTTATGACGACAATCTCCAATCTTCAGATCGAGATCGTAGGAGTGTCCGATACGAAGGAGCCGAGCGTTTATGTCAGCCCGTATGTGGCATTCTGCATGAACTACGGTGACAAAAAGATCATGACGGATGAGGAGCTTCGTGAGGCTTATCCGGATGAGTACGGTGATGTCAAGCTTACGGGCAATCAGATTCTTGTCGATGAGGATAAATATAAGGACTATGAGTTTCAGGCACGGTGGTCGAGCGGTGAGATGATCACGGATCAGGCGGAGGAGACGCTGAACTTAGACAAGTGTAAGATCGTCGGTAAATGTCCGCTCGACAGCGGCGCGGAGTATGTTCTTCCGAAGGAGCGCTGTGAGGAGATCCGTATGCGGTATGTGCTTGATGCAAAGCAGTTCCAGGTATACACAGACGATGTGGAGGGAACGATCAAGTATTTCAAGAAGCACGGAGAGGATTACCGGAAATATTTTAAGGTCAAAGCGCAGAGTAATGCACAGCTGCAGATTGACAAGTATCTGGAAGAGCAGAAGGAAAGCGGTCTCAATGCAGGTTATATTGTGACAATTGCAGTTGCAGTATTGTCATTGATTATGATATATTTTACTATAAAGTCAAATGCAATGGCACGAAGCGAGGAACTGACGGTTTACCGGTTGATCGGAATTGCTCCGGGAAGCATTCTGAAGGCGTATATGCTGGAAATGATGATGATGACGGCATACACCTGTATCCCGGCGATCCTGATCACAAGCGGCGTGATCAAGTTTATCAGTTCAATCCCGTCTCTGCAGATCTATCTGCTGTTCCCGTGGTGGATGGCAGCGTTGCTGATCGTGGCAATGTTTGTTGTCAATATGATCGTCAGTGTACTTCCGGTCCGCAAGATCCTTCACACTCCACCGGCTCAGCTGGTACAGTAGAGGTAAGGGGGAGCATTGCATTTCAGATCATACAGACAGTGTGTGAATCGGCTTGATAGATACAGAACAGACACAGGCGGTGCATACTGTTTAGAAGAGGAGAATGACAATGCAGGTGTACTTTGCACCCTTAGAGAGTATTACCGGATATGTGTTCCGGAATGTATATGAAACATATTACGGAGGGATTGACCGTTATTTTACGCCATTCATCACAGCGACAGACAGCAGACGGCTGCGCAACAAGGAGATGAGAGACATCCTGCCGGACAATAATTCGGTGGGATGTCTGATTCCTCAGATCATGAGCAACCGTGCGGAAGAGTTTCTGCGGGTTGCAGATCAGATGGCAGAGCTTGGCTATGACACGGTCAACTTAAATCTTGGCTGCCCGGCAAGAACCGTGGTGTCCAAGGGGAAAGGCTCCGGCTTTCTGGCAAGGACGGTGGCGCTGGACCGTTTTCTGCGGGAAATCTATGAGAAGTGTCCGCTTAAGATATCGATCAAGACAAGGCTTGGTGTTGATGATCCCGAGGAGTTTTTGGAGATCATCGATATTTATAATCAGTATCCGGTGGAGGAGCTGATCATTCATCCGCGAGTGCAGAAGGATTATTATAAGAATACGCCGAATCTTGATATGTTTGCAGAGGCAGTGAAGCGTTGTCGTATGCCGTTGTGCTATAATGGTGATATCTGTTCGGTGGAGGATTACGAGCGGATCCACACCCGTTTTCCGGAGGTCTCCCGCATTATGATCGGCAGGGGACTTTTGGCGCATCCGGAGTTGGCACTTGCGATCAAGGGAGAGCCGGTGACGGGGGATATTACCCGGATCGGGAAGTATGCCGATGCCGTATGCCGGGCGTACTGTGAGGCATATGGACCGGGGCAGCCGGTGCTTTTCAAGATGAAGGAGCTGTGGGGCTTTCTTGCGGACAGTATGCCGGATGGCAGAAAGCTTCGTAAAAGGATCCACAAAACACAGCGGTTAGACGGATATCAGCGGTTGATGCAGGAGGTTTTTCCGGAGGTATTTCGGGAGAGATAAGCAGGATGCGTATGTATATAATGTATATGCATACAAACGGAGTTTGTCAAATGAAAGTCGTCTGCAGCTGTCAGGGCAGTAAACGGCGGGATGACTACGACCAAGAGAAAGGTATGGGAAGGGATATGAAGAAAATGAAGCGATGGATGTGGGGATTACTTGCAGTCATATTGGTGGCAGCTGGAGTAGCAGGCTATAAGAGCATTGGCATGAACCGGACCCGCAGCGCGGTGCAGTCGGCAAGGAAGGCATCACTGACTACAACGGCAAGGGCGGCTGATGCAACACCGGTTGAGCAGCATGGGGCACTCCATGTATCGGGAACCGATCTGATGGACAGCCGGAATGTGAAGTTTCGTCTGAAGGGCGTCAGCACACACGGTATTGCGTGGTTCCCACAGTATGTGAACAAGGAGGCGTTCCGGACGCTTCGGGATAAGTTTGGCATCAATACGATCCGTCTTGCCATGTACACCAACAAGTCCGAGGGCTATGGTACAGAGGCTGTCAAGAAAGTGCAGGAGGGTGTGCGGTATGCCACAGAGCTTGGTATGTATGTGATCATTGACTGGCATGTGCTCAGCGAGGGCAACCCGAACAAGCATAAGGCGGAGGCTAAGAAGTTCTTTGCAAAGATGGCGAAGCAGTACGCCGGTCAGGACAATGTGATCTACGAGATCTGCAACGAGCCGAACGGTGCCGTCACCTGGAAGAAGCATATCAAGCCATACGCCAAGACCATTATCGGTACGATCCGAAAGTACAGCAAGAACGCCGTGATCGTTGTCGGAACACCGACCTGGTCGCAGGATGTGGACGTTGTGGCACAGAGTCCGCTCAGGAGTAAGAATGTGATGTATGCGCTTCATTTCTATGCAGCAACGCATAAGGAATGGATTCAGGATAAGCTCAAGAAAGCGCACAAAAAGGGACTCCCTGTAATGGTAACGGAGTTCAGCATCTGCGATGCATCCGGTAACGGCGCATTGGATAAGGCGTCTGCGCGCAAGTGGATGAAGCTTCTGGATAAGTACAATATCAGTTATACCGCATGGAGTCTGTGCAATAAGAATGAGTCATCTGCTCTGATCGAAAGCTCCTGCAATAAGACAAGCGGCTGGACGAGAAGCGATCTCTCGCCGGCAGGCAAGTGGTATTTTGATCAGACGAAATAAAGACAAAAAATGGAGGTCACCCGGGGGAAGTGGGTGACCTCTTTATAAAGGGGAAACAAATAAAAGATAATATGTAAAGTTAACTCTTCTATTACAAATTATAACAAATTACCGAAAAATGCAATACCTTTTTTGGAAATATTTTGTGAAATTAAATGGTAAATTTTAATAAATTGTGACTTAATTGTAAAAATGAGTTGTGCAAATCTGATAGGGTATTATATAATATAAGAAACAGATGCTGAAAAACAGACATTTCAGTGGTTTCGACTGCATTGAAAATGTGAACAAAACAAATGCGCAAAGGAGCGCGGAAAGAGGTAACACAGGATGAGCTGGACGAGAGCGGAATTAAAGACCAGAGCGAAAGCGGCGGTGAAGATGTACTATTGGAAAATGGTACTGGTAGCACTTATTTTATCAATGATAGGCGGAGGGGCTTCCAGTGTCGGCAGCAGGTCTGCAAGCGATAACTCTGCAGGAAGCGGAGCAAGATCCATGTTTGAAGGGATCAATATGCAGGTGGCAATGATCGCTGTGATCATTGTGCTTGTCGTCGTTGTGATCGCATTAGCTCTTAGTGTCTTTGTATTTAATGTTCTGGAGGTAGGCTGCAGGGGCTTTTTCAGCCGTAGTATGACAGAGGATCCGGAGCTTGGGCTGATCGCAGACGGATTTACGCAGAATTACTGGAACTGTGTGAAAACACAATTTCTGAAATCTCTGTTTATTGGATTATGGAGTCTTCTCTTTGTGATCCCGGGTGTGATCAAGGCATATGAGTACCGCATGGTGCCGTACCTTCTGGCGGAGCATCCGGAAATGAGCAGCGGAGAAATATTTGCAAGAAGCAAGGAAATGATGCAAGGCAATAAGTGGGATACCTTTGTGCTGGATATCTCCTTTGTCGGCTGGGTTCTGTTAAGCGGAATCACATTTGGTATTCTCTATATTTTCTGGGTGGGACCATATATCGCAGCTACGGATGCGGCGCTTTATCACAGAATCAGCGGCAAGGATACCTACGGCAACGGAGGTTATGGCAATTACGCCGGTTATGATCAGAACGGTTATACACAGAACGGTCAGGCACAGAACGGTTATACACAGAACGGTTATGGGCAGAACGGCCAGGCACAGAATGATTATAACCGGAATAGTTATGGGCAGAACGGTCAGGTACAGAATGATTATGAACAGAACGGTTATACCCGGAATAACCAGACGCAGGGCGGTTACGATCAGAACGGTTATGAACAGAATGGTCAGAATCCGACGAACGGCACATCAAACAGCGGTTATGACCAGAAGTATTTCTCGGATAATTAATTTTGGTGCGGCAGCTTTGAGCTGACCGATCAAACGAAGTATTTGGCATGGGGGTTTACGAAACGCTGTCCGGCAGAGAAGATGTCGGTGACAGATGAAGGGGGGAGGCTATGAGCGGAGAACGAAAAGGTATTCGGAGAAGCCTGCTTTTGATGGTGACATTACCGACCGTGATCCTGACTGTATTTGTATTGAGCATCGGAGTGCTGTTGTTTTATCATTTTTACAGTCAGAGCATCCGGGACGAGCTTGCTTCCACGACCACGATGATGGTCGATTGCCTGGATCTTACCGTGCGGGGTGATTATGAGTACGAGAACGGGATTTTGCTGAAGGGCAATATGAACATCACTGACTCCACGATGCTGTATAAGGTCAAGGAAAAGTCGGGCATTGATACTACCATATTCTGGGGAGGGACCCGTATCCTTACCACGGTTGAGGATCAATACGGTGTTTCTGCGGCAGGCACCAGCGCGGAGAAGAAAGTGACGGACGTGGTTCTCGGAGAAGGAAAGGATTATTATGCTGATCATGTCGATGTTGATGGGACGAAATACATCGGCTATTACAAGGCACTGGAGAATGACGGAAACAAACCGGTTGGAATGGTATTTGCCGGCAAGAAGCTGACACTTGTGTATCAGAAGATCCTGAGAACGCTGCTGGGCTTTGTCCTGTTTTCTTTGGTCGCAGTGCTGGTGGCGACGCTTTGCACCAGACAATATTCCTCCGGGGTGATCCGGGATATCAACACGATCAATCATTTTCTGCAGACGATATCGGAGGGTACGCTCGGGGAGACGCTTGACGAGAGGATCCGCAACCGCAAGGATGAGCTTGGAGATATCGGAATATACGCCGATAAAATGCGGACGAATCTGCAGAAGCTGGTGGAAATGGATGCGCTGACAGCGTTATACAACCGCCGGAGCGGCAATCAAATGCTTGAGGTGCTGGTGGGACAGCGTGCAGAATACACAGCAGTGATGTGTGACATCGACTTTTTCAAGAAAGTCAACGATACTTACGGTCACGCAGCAGGAGACAGGGTGCTGACAGCGATCTCTGCGCAGATCCGGGAAAATGTCGGTGAGGATGGCTTTGCAAGCCGCTGGGGCGGCGAGGAATTTCTTGTAATTTATTGTATGAATCTGGAGGAGACAAGAAAACGAATCGACAAATTGCAGCAGACAATCAGGGATCTGCAGGTACGCTATGGAGATCAGACCATCCGGGTGACAATGACATTTGGCATGGGACAGAGTGATCCGGGAGAGTCCTATGAAAAGGTGATCAAGAGGGCAGACGAAAAGCTGTATGTTGGTAAAAACGGAGGACGCGATCAGATTGTGATGTAAGGCAGGATGGGAAAGGCAGGGATGAAAATGAAGCGATCATGGATATTGCTGCTTGCGGTTTGTATGCTGTTTACGGGCTGCGGCAGAAAGGCGGATAAGATCTGCTCGCTGGACGATCTGGAAGGAAAGACGATCGGTGTTCAGATGAAAACAACCGGAGATATTTATGCCAGTGATATCAAGAATGCCAAAACGAAGCAGTTTAACAAGGGCATTGATGCGGTCAAGGCTCTGCGCAAGGGTGTAGTTGATGCTGTGATGATCGATGATGCTCCGGCGAAGGTGTTTGCGGCGCAGTATAGTGATGTGAAGATCCTTGAGGAACCGTATGCGAAGGAAGAGTACGGCATCGCTGTCAATAAAGAAGAGACCGGTCTGCGTGACAAGATCAATGAGGCGCTGGAAAAGCTCGAGCAGAACGGAACACTTGCATCGATCCGGCAAGCATGGCTGCAGGAGGGTGAGCAGAAGACGGCGTATCAATGGCAAAAGAAAAAGCATTCCGGTGGCAAGCTGGTCATGGTGACAAATGCGGAGTTTCCTCCTTATGAAAGCAAAGATAACAAAGGAAATGTTGTCGGCATTGATGTGGATATTATGAAAGCTATCTGCGATATGCTTGATATGGATCTTGAGATAAATGATACAGCTTTCGATTCCATTCTGGCAAACGTAGAGCGTAAGATGGCAGATGTCGGCGTGGCAGGGATGACGATCACGGAGGAGCGCCGGAAACAGGTTGATTTTACGGATCCGTACACCACAGCGAAACAGGTTGTCATTGTACGTAAATAGTGCAGAGCTGCCGGAAGTTACCGAAATATTTCGGAAGTGACCACACAAGTAGAACACAATATACTGGAAATATATAACAATATATCTACATGGGTAGAAAGTCCTGCTTCGATTGGAAGTAGGACTTTTCGCATGTTATTCGTGAAATATGCACAGAAAACGGTAATATTTTCTTAAAAAATTCACAAAATGCAGGTTGACAAATTAGAGCGATGTTACTATAATTGTTAATAACGTGTAACAATTATGTAATATTTTGATGGACATAGAACTTTATACAGAATAAGGAAGACATAGAATTAAGAAGTACGATTTACAGAAAGGATTTTGGATATGTTAAAGTCGAGAAGATTTAAAAGGAAAGCAGTTTGTCTGGGACTTACAGCAACACTGATTGCAGGGTTTGCCGTAACGTTTGTCGTTCCTACAGCAGCGAATATCTGTCGTGAACTGAATATGGCAGGAATCTCTCTTTCTCTGGACAAGTTTTCATCTAATAATAAGGATTCTATTATAAATTCATCGGTTTCACAGCCGGCACAGACAGCGACGGAGGCTTCCGTATCTGCAACACCGGAGGCAACCACAGAGGCAACGGCGGAGCCGGTCAAGAAGAAAGCACCGAAGAAGAATGATCAGCCAAAGCGTGTGGACAAGGGTCTTGTGACAGATATGGATGTCAAGGCAATCTCTACAGCAAGTGACTATGTACATGTGCGTAGAAAGCCAAACACCCACAGTAAGATCGTCGGCAGACTTTACAAGGGCTGTTCCGCAGATGTATTAAAGACCAAGAACGGCTGGGCAAAGATCCGTTCCGGCAATGTAACCGGTTATATTAAGAAGAGTTATCTTGCGATCGGTGATGATGCGAAGAAGATGATCGGTAAGTATGGACAGAAATATGTTCGTGTTAAGACATCTGTTGTCACATTGAATGTTCGTAAGAAAGCAAATATCAAGTCAAAGATTTTAACACAGATTCCAATTGAGGAAAATTATGATGTGATCAAGTCAACCGATCACTGGTACAAGATCGAGATTGATGGAGATACCAAGGGTTATGTTCGTAAAGAGTATGTTACTCTTCATGTAAGATTCAAGCATGCAAAGTCCATGGCTGAGATTAAAGCAGAGCATCGCAGAAAGCTGGCAGCGAAGAGAGCACAGAGACAGAGACTTGCCGCTCTTGCCGCTTCCCGTTCTACCAGAAGCACAAGCAGCAGTTCATCATCAAGAAGCAGCTCAAGCAGACGTTCTACTTCATCAAGAAGCAGCTACAGCTCACGGAGAAGCTCAAGCAGCTCATCATCAAGCAGTAGTTCATCAAGCAGCAGCTCAAGCTCATCAAGTACGGCATCAGCAAGTGGATCAACAGGATCAGATATCGCAAGCTATGCACAGAAGTTTGTCGGTAACCCATACAGATGGGGGGGTACAAGTTTGACAAACGGTGCTGACTGCTCCGGATTTACCATGACGATCTATGGTCAGTATGGTTATTCCCTTCCACATTCCTCAGCAGCACAGGCAGGATGCGGAAGAAGCGTAAGCCTTTCCAGCGTACAGCCGGGCGACCTGATCTTCTACAAGCACGGCGGACGTGTTGGTCATGTGGCAATGTATATCGGTGGTGGACGTGTTGTTCATGCACAGTCAGCCCGCACCGGCATCACAACCTCCAGCATGTATTACAACCAGCCGGCATGTGCAAGACGAATTGTAGGCTAAATTGACAAAATCAAATAGATATGCTATATTTTGTTTATACAACGGCGTAGTTTTCTGGAAAACTACGCCGTTTTGCTCGTTTATACACAAATAAATTAAGCAAAGTACCAAAAACAGGACAGAGAAGGACGGGGAGGTACCGGAATATGAAAAAGAACGAACTAGACCATATTGATTTTGAGATCTTAAAGATGCTTCAGGCAAATGCCAGGATTCCGCTCAAGGAGATCGCCGCAAAGGTATATTTGTCTTCACCGGCAGTATCTGCCCGGATCGAGACTCTGGTAAATAAAGGATATATTGAAGGGTTTCATGCGCAGATCAATCCGGAGGTGATGGGATATCACATCAAAGCGTTTATCAATCTTGAGGTGATACCGCAGGATAAGAAGAAGTTTTATCCATATATTAAGGAGTGTAAGAATGTTGTGGAGTGCAATTGTGTGACCGGAGATTATTCGATGCTTCTGGAGGTATTGTTTCAGAGCACCTCGGAGCTTGATCAGTTTATTGGCGAGCTCCAGGAGTACGGCAGGACGAATACACTGATCGTCTTCTCGACATCGGTAGAGCATCGTGGTGTGATCATAGAATAAATAACAGGATTTTCAATGCATTGTCCGGAGATACCGGGAGAAGCAGAAGCCGGAGATAAGCGTTGATTTTTCCAGATAATCATATATAATATGATGTAGGATTACGAGATTGCTTTGCAATGAAGCAATCCACAGTATCAGTTGGATTTAAAAGGATTCAGGGAGGTAATGAATATGGCATTTTTTGACAGTATGAAGGAAACTCTGACTACCGCAGGCAGAGATGTAAGTCAGAAGGCGAAGGAAGTATCCGGTGTAGCGAAGCTCAAGCTCGATATTAAATCCAAAGAGGATGCACTGAATAAAGAGTACATTGCACTCGGAAAGCGTTACTACGATATGCAGAAGGAAGGCGAGATCGCTGATGAGCAGATCGCCAATGTCAGCTCACTTTTAAGTGAGATCGCTGATCTGAAGGACGAGGTTGTCCGGATGCAGGGCGGAGCATGCTGCCCACACTGTGGTGCAGTAATCCCGGAGGGAGCCGCATTCTGCAGCAAATGCGGGGCAAAGATGTAAGTGCGCGAAGGCAAAAGTGAACATAGTGATCAGTCAGATATCGGTGCTTGCACTAGGGAACTGGCTGGTCGCTATGTGAACGCGCCCGCGAGTGAGGAAAAGCGAAGCTTTTTCGAACCTTTTGCTGGAGCGCTGTAAATAAGCTTGTGAAACAAGCGGAGGAGCTCTGAAAGAGCGGATTTGCGAGTTTATAAGTGAAGTCTCGAAGAAAATCAGACGCCCGCGAGTGAGGAAAAGCGAAGCTTTTTCGAACCTTTTGCTGGAGCGCTGTAATAATTTTATAATGTAGATGAAAACCATCTGTGGATCTGTTTCAAGATTCCCGGATGGTTTTTGTTATTTTATTTCCCATAAACAGCAGTCATAAAATGCCTGTTTATGGGAATACTAACCATGCGAAATAATTCGAAATGATTAAAGTGCTTTTGCACAGAGCGTAGAAAGGTATGGTTAGAGACATGAATAATAGAAAAATAGCAATTATCGGTTGTGGGTATGTAGGAGCAGCAACAGCATTTACGATCATGCAGAGCGGACTGTTTTCGGAGATGGTCCTCTTGGATGTGGACCGCAAGAAGGCGGAGGGCGAGGCAATGGATATCATGCACGGTATGCCGTTTGCCATGCCGACCCAAATTCATGCCGGAGATTATGATGATATTGCAGACAGTGCGATCATCGTTGTGACAGCGGGCTGCAATCAGCGTCCGGAGGAGTCGAGACTCGATCTTGTACACAAAAATATCGAGATATTCCGTCAGATCATGGGTGAGATTGCGGCAAGAGACGTCGAGGGAATCCTTTTGATCGTATCTAATCCGGTCGATATTCTTACCTATGCCGCATGGAAATTCTCGGGATTGCCGAGACATCGTGTGATCGGTTCGGGAACCGTGCTGGACACGGCGCGCCTGAAATGTATGCTGGGTGGCGAGCTTGGTGTGGATGCGCGAAGTGTGCATGCGTTTATCATTGGAGAGCATGGGGACAGCGAGCTTGCGGTGTTCAGTAGTGCCAATGTGTCCGGAATTGATCTGAGGGACTTCTATGACATGTGTCAGCCGGACGAGTATCAGGATGATACGGAGAGGATCTACGATCAGGTAAAGGACAGTGCATATAAGATCATTGAGAGTAAGAAAGCCACATACTTTGGCGTGGCAATGGCGGTTTGCCGTATCTGTGAATGCATCATGAGAAATGAGCATTCGATCCTGACCGTGTCCGGCGTGGTGGAGGGACAGTATGGAGCCAGCGATATGGCGTTAAGCCTGCCATGTATTGTCGGAGCCGGGGGTCTGGAGCAGATCATTCAGATTGAGCTTGATGAAAAAGAGGACGAGCAGCTTCAGGAGTCGATCCGAGTGCTGAGCCAGGTGTTGGATGAGTGTATGTAAAGCATTATGATGCCGGGGCAGGAGTGAAAGGGGATCTATCCCGAACGGATGCTGCGGCTTGTCCCGTTGCTGTGCGATTGCTGTAATACTGCAAATACCGGCGGTGTCCCTTGAATCCGATTACTTATGGTGCGTCCGGCTGTCCCGGAGACTATAGTAATAATACATGCGCAACGGCATCTCATGCAGATACAGGGAAATGCTAAAGCGTCTCCGGGGATCTCTGGTGAAAAGTCCGCAGAAAAACATTTTCTGAATACGGCGGCGACAGCGCCTGAGGTACCGGGGCGGCAGGCGATCACGCATTGCGCGGCAGGAATGACATCCTTCTTTAAAACATTTGAAGAAAAAGATGCAGTCATCAATTGTTCTTACAAATGAAGAGACAGAGATACGGAGACAGATGCGCCGGATATACCATAAAATCAGATGGATCCCATACAAAATCCAGTCAAGAATATCCAATGTGGTGTTGTAAATCTTCTGTGAGAGGATGAATATAAAACGTGCGGCAAACATGAGAAATTCTTCAAATTCATTCATATATTTCCTCCGTTTCTGTGCATTTTCGTGTAAAGTTCATCAATTATATATCTATTTTATCGGATTTGCAACAGAAATTTTTGAGAGAGGGTTGACATAATTCTCCCAAAGAGTATAATCATATTCAAACAATATAATTCTCAAATTGAGAATTATATTTTAAGAAGGAGGAATGATCGGTGGAAGTACGGGATCAAAATGGATTAACAGAAGCGGAGTTTATTCGGCAGTATGATCCGAACCGCTATGAGAAGCCGGCTGTTACGGTGGATATGCTGATCTTTACCGTGAATCCGGAGAAGGACGATTCGCTGGAGCTTTTGATGATCGAGAGGGGAGGTCATCCGTTTCTTGGTAAGTGGGCGATCCCCGGCGGCTTTGTGGAGATGGAGGAGTCTCTGGAGGAAGCGGCGGCAAGAGAGCTGAAGGAAGAGACGGATCTCTCGGATATTTATATGGAGCAGCTTTATACGTTTGGCGATGTCGGGAGAGATCCGCGGATGCGCGTGATCTCTGTGGCATATATGGCGCTGGTGCCGAAGGCGAAGCTTCATCCGGTGGCGGGCGATGACGCTGCGAAGGTGAAGTGGTTTACCGTGAAGCTGGGTGCGGATGATCGTCTTACACTTCTTTCGGAGGATGTGTGCCTGTCGGAGGAGGACATTGCGTTTGATCATGAAAAGGTGATCAAGACGGCGCTGCAGAGACTGAAGAATAAGGTGGAGTATACCGACATTGCATTTGAGTTGGCGGGCGAGGAGTTTACGCTGACGCATCTGCAGTCCATTTATGAATCGGTCCTGGGGAGACAGCTTCACAAGCCGAACTTCCGCCGGTGGATCGTTGACCGCGTGGAAAAGACCGGGGGAATGGACACGAAAAGCTCAGGGCGCCCGTCCTGTCTGTACCGCAAAAAGAGCGGGGAATGGGAGCATCGATTCTGATGGAACCTGACAAATCGGTGAATCGAAGCATTGGCTCTGATAGAGCGTGATCAACCGGTGAATCGAAGCATCGGATCTGATAGAGCGTGATCAGCCGGAACAGGAGTCGGGTATGGCATTGTCTGTGGCAGCAGGCTTGCAGACAGGGAAAGGATGGTTGGATTAATATGGCGAAAGTATTAGTAGTTGTGGATATGCAGAATGATTTTATTTCCGGAAGTCTCGGCACGAAGGAGGCGCAGGCGATCGTGCCGGCAGTAGTGGAGAAGATCCGGAAATATCAGGACAACGGAGATGTGGTCTTGTATACATACGATACGCATGGCGAGGATTATCCGGAGACGCAGGAGGGACGTAATCTTCCGGTGAAGCATTGTATCCGTGGAACCTGGGGCTGGCAGCTTGCAGACGAGATCGCGGAGCTTGCAGAAGGTGCGGATACTTATGAAAAGCCGACCTTTGGCAGCAGAGAGCTGATGCAGGATCTGGCAGAGCTGAACCCGGAAGCGATTGAATTTATCGGACTTTGTACGGATATCTGTGTGGTATCCAATGTGCTTGGAACAAAGGCGTGGCTGCCGGAAACACCTTTGACGGTCGACAGCAGATGCTGTGCAGGCGTGACGCCGGAGAGTCATGAGACGGCACTGGCAACAATGCGGTCCTGTCAGGTAAATGTTATTTAAGAGGATGATACAAGGGTCAGATATTTTTGCCCCCAATATTATAGGATAAGAACATAATATAATAATGTTTTAGTTTGGTGCTGGAGAGAGAAAGGTCGTGATGACAATGAAACAGTTTGACAAACGTAATTTAACGATGGTCATGGACTTTTATGAGCTGACCATGAGTAATGGATATTTCAGAGAGCAGGACAGAGATGCAAGAGTGGCATTCGATGTATTTTACCGGAAGAATCCGGACGGCGGCGGATATTCTATTTTCGCCGGACTTGAGCAGATCATCGAGTATATTCAGGATCTTCATTTTGATGACGATGACATTGCATATCTGCGTGAGCAGAAGATCTTCGAGGAGGATTTTCTCGAATATTTACGGAATTTCAAATTTGAGGGAGATCTGTATGCATTTCCGGAGGGGACGATCATGTACCCGAATGAACCGGTTCTGACGATCGTTGCGCCGCTCATTGATGCGCAGCTTGTGGAGACGGCAGTGCTTTTACAGGTCAATCACCAGTCTCTTGTCGCAACAAAGGCAAGTCGTATCGTACGGGCGGCACAGGGAAGAGTCGTGTCTGATTTCGGTGCGAGACGTGCGCACAACATGGACGCAGCCGTGTATGGCGCAAGAGCAGCTTACATTGGCGGTGTAAACGGAACGGCAACCGTGCTTTCCGGCGAGATGTTCGGCATCCCGGTAGGCGGCACGATGGCGCACAGCTGGGTTATGTATTATGAGGATGAATATACCGCTTTTAAAAAGTATGCAGAGACTTATCCGGACGGTACTGTACTTCTCATCGATACATACGATGTCTTAAAGAGCGGTGTACCGAATGCGATCCGAATCGCCAAAGAAGTGTTAGAGCCGATGGGCAAACGTCTGAAGGGAGTCCGCATCGACAGCGGTGACCTTGCGTATCTTTCCAAGAAAACAAGAAAGATGTTAGATGACGCCGGACTTACGGACTGCCAGATCGTGGCATCCAACAGTCTCGATGAGTACACGATCTCTTCCCTGATCGATCAGGGCGGCTGCATTGACAGCTTTGGTGTGGGCGAGCGTCTGATCACCTCCAAGAGTGAGCCGGTTTTTGGTGCTGTTTACAAGATCTCTGCCGTGAAGCGCGACGGCGAGTACCAGCCGAGGATCAAGGTGTCCGAGAATGTGGAAAAGATTACGAATCCGGGACTTAAGAAGGTGTACCGAATCTATGATGAGACGGGGAAGGCTGTGGCAGATCTGATCGGTAAATACGACGAAGAAATCGACCTTTCAAAGCCATTCCGCTATGTGGATCCGGTTGCTCCGTGGCGTCAGCGAACCTTTGACAACTGCACCGGAAAGGAGCTTCAGGTGCCGATCTTTAAGGAAGGAAAGCTGGTTTATGAACAGCCGTCTCTGGAGGAGATCCGTTCCTATGTGAATCAGCAGATGAAGGAAGAAATGTGGCTTGAGGAGCAGCGTTTCGAGAATCCGCATGTGCATTATCTTGATATGACACCGAACTATTATGATATGAAGATGGAGCTTCTCTATAAGATGCAGAAATAGAAAATTGCATATTGGTGACGCCGGCACATGACCGGAACGGAACGAGTGGCAAATTAACACAGTCAAATTCGATCATGGCAGATAGTGGAAGAATACTGCGGATTGGACAAGCAGCAAATTAACACAGTCAAATTTCCCGGAACGGTTGACAAATCGGGGGAGGAATACTAAAGTAAATAAGATAGGGTAATTAGAATTTTAGGAAAAGAGGGACAGTAGATGGCAGAGAAAAAGAGATTTTATCTGACAACCGCGATCGCGTATACGTCAGGAAAACCACATATCGGTAACACATACGAAGCCGTTCTGGCAGACAGTATCGTGCGCTTCAAGAGACAGCAGGGATACGATGTACGCTTCCAGACAGGAACGGACGAGCACGGTCAGAAGATCGAGCTTAAGGCAGAGGAAGCAGGAGTTACACCGAAGAAGTTCGTAGATGATGTCTCAGGACAGATCAAATCAATCTGGGATCTGATGAATACGTCTTATGACCGTTTTATCCGTACCACGGATGAGGATCATGAGAAGCAGGTACAGAAGATCTTCAAGAAGCTTTATGATCAGGGCGACATTTACAAGGGATTTTACGAAGGCATGTACTGTACACCTTGCGAGTCTTTCTTTACACAGTCTCAGCTGGTAGATGGCAAGTGTCCGGACTGCGGACGTCCGTGCCAGCCGGCAAAGGAGGAGGCATACTTCCTGAAGCTCAGCAAGTACGCTGACCGTCTGATCGAGCATATCAATACACATCCGGAGTTTATCCAGCCGGAGTCACGTAAGAACGAGATGATGAACAACTTCCTTCTTCCGGGACTGCAGGATCTCTGTGTATCCAGAACCTCTTTTAAGTGGGGAATCCCGGTAGATTTTGATCCGGATCATGTCGTATATGTATGGCTGGATGCACTCAGCAACTATATCACAGGACTTGGCTATGACGTAGACGGTGACAACCGCCTTGATGAGAACGGCGAAGATCTTTATAAGAAGTTCTGGCCGGCAGACCTTCACCTGATCGGAAAAGATATCATCCGTTTCCATACGATTTACTGGCCGATCATCCTCATGGCACTTGGTGAGCCGCTTCCGAAGCAGGTATTTGGTCATCCATGGCTGCTGCAGGGCGAAGGCAAGATGAGTAAGTCCAAAGGAAACGTAATCTATGCGGACGATCTTGTAGATATGTTTGGCGTAGATGCTGTCCGTTATTTCGTACTTCATGAGATGCCATTCGAGAACGATGGTGTTATCACATGGGAACTCATGGTAGAGCGTATGAATTCCGACCTTGCCAATACACTTGGTAACCTTGTAAACCGTACGATCTCCATGACCAATAAATACCTTGGCGGTGTTGCTGAGGACAAGGGTGTTGCCGAGCCGGTTGACGACGATCTTAAGGCTGTTATTCTTGCAGCACCGAAGAAGGTTGAGGAGAAGATGGATAAGCTTCGTGTGGCTGATGCGATCACAGAAGTATTTACAATCTTCAAGAGATGTAACAAATATATCGACGAGACAGAGCCTTGGATCCTTGGAAAGGACGAGGCAAAGAAGGATCGTCTCTCTACCGTACTCTACAATCTGTTAGAGAGCATTACTATCGGCGCAAGCCTGCTGGAAGCATTTATGCCGGATACCACAGACCGTATCCTTGCACAGATCGGTGCCACAAAGCGTCCGCTGGAGGAGATGGATCATTTCGGTGGTTATGTCAATGGCACAAAGGTAACCGACAAGCCGGAGATTTTGTTTGCCCGTCTTGACATGGACGAGGTAAAGGCAAAGGCTGAGGAGATCCAGAAGGCTCAGGCTGTCGCAAACGGCAGTGCTGCAGAGACCGAGGAAAATGTCATCGACATCGAGGCAAAGCCGGAGATCACATTCGACGACTTCACAAAGATGCAGTTTCAGGTTGGTGAGATCATCGCCTGTGAGGAAGTCAAGAAGTCCAAGAAGCTTCTGTGCTCCCAGGTGCGTATCGGCAGTGAGGTAAAGCAGATCGTATCCGGAATCAAACAGCACTATTCCGCAGAGGAAATGGTTGGCAAGAAGGTTATGGTTCTCGTCAACTTAAAGCCGGCGAAGCTCGCAGGCGTTCTGTCTGAGGGAATGCTGCTTTGCGCAGAGGATGCCGACGGCAATCTCGCACTGGTAACACCGGAGAAGAATATGCCGGCAGGCGCAGAGATCTGCTAGAGATTTAGAACGAATAGATTCGTTTGTTGAAATACAGATGAAATCAGAAGCCCCTTACCGGGATGGTGAGGGGCTTTTGTGCGCCGTTGAGGGGCTTTTCAAACCGATCTTTACGAAATATTTTCCGAAAATGTCGCGATAAATATCATAAAAATTGGATCAATGCCTTGCATTATACAAAAAATTTCTAAGTAATAACAAATATAATCAAAAAAGTCTTGCGTTATAAGATATGTTGGAAGATAATTATCATAAAGATAATAATTCAGGCGGAAAGGATAGCTACAAAAATGAAAATAAAGCAAATACAAACATATTTAGATGATTTATGGAATCATATGAAACAAAAATATAAGAGGAAATTGTGGGAAAAATCCGTAAAGAAAGCATGCAATGATATCGGAATCAGTTCTGATTCCGTTGCTTATAACATTCTTAAACTAAACTCGATAGAGAGATGTTATCTGCTTCTAGATGATTGTATTATAGATACGTTTTACTATGATTTTATGATTGTATTTTTTGTGGAATTATTTGATTTTTTTGATATTGAATTTATTTTTCGATTGGCTAATAGCATTTTAGAAAATTGGTTTAATTATGCTCAAAATATACATTTAAATATTAATGAGCAATTTGTATGGGAAAAGTTAAAAGAAATTTTGGGTGATCGAGAAAAATTGTATCGGGCGTATTTTAAGCGATATAATGATTTAAGTGGTAAAGACACTGTGCGGGTTCGTTATCCTCAAAATGGTCAAAATTGGGTTGAATGGATTGGAAATAACTATATTGATATAAAGATTGATTTGGAAAAAGGCGTTGATTTAGGATTTTGTAGAAAGGGATGTTTCTATACTTTAGTAAGGGATGATAAGAAAAAAATATTAAAAGTTGCATACAAAAAACATTACAAAGAAGTACTTGTATTTGATTCTGAATATCTTGATGAGATTCAGAAAAATAACATTCTATGGCTGTATTAGGGGTTTCGGATTGTGTGAAGTTTAAAGATATGCTTTTCGATTGAAATCCAGTTTTAAAACTGGATGGTAGAGTACGTGGAAGATATGACTGATGATAGCTGGAAACCATTAGAAAAGGAATTGTAGGAGCAGAATATAATCAAATTAGTTTAAGGTAGAAAGGAAATAGTATGATATATACAGATCAGCAATTGGTAAAAAAGATTCGAAAAATGATAGTTGACTTCGAAGATGAGATTGTTGAATTCAAGGAAGCACGTACAAATTATTCGTTTAAAGATATTGGAAAATATTTTTCGGCGTTAGGTAATGAAGCAAATATACGTGGCTTGAAAGAAGCCTGGCTGATTTTTGGAGTGACAAATAATAAAGAAATAGTTGGTTCTGCTTATCGTCAGGATGGAAATCTTCAGCATCTAAAAAAAGAGATTGTTGGTGGGACAAACGAAAGAGCTACTTTTATGGAAATATATGAATTAAATATGGATGGACATCGTATAGTAGCTTTTCAGATACCTCCTGCAACAAGAGGAATTCCAACTACTTGGAATGGGGCTGCTTATGCAAGAGAGGACGAGAGTACATGTCCTCTTCCAATGGATAAAGTTGATTTAATAAGAAGCCAGGTAGGAATAGATTGGTCTAAAGAGATAGTGGAAGGTGCTACATTTGAAGATTTAGATCCGGAGGCTGTTTCTTATGCGAGAGAACTTTTTATAAGAAAGCAGAATGCATCTAAAAAGTCAACAGATATGTTGCTAAAGATGAGTGATATTGAGATGCTGAATAAGGCAGGAATTTTGATTAAAGGAAAGATAACTAATACTGCTTTGATTTTATTGGGCAAGGAAGAATCGTCATACCTTTTTGATGGATTTATACCTAGAATCACATGGACTTTATATAATGGAAATGGAACAGTGAAAGCATATGAGCATTTTGATATGCCATTACTACTAGCTGTTGATAAGGTTTATTCGAAGATTCGAAACGAAAAGTATAGATATATTGCTGGACAGCAAACATTGTTTCCGGATGAAACTTATCAATATGAAGCGGATGTTGTAAAAGAGGTTTTGAACAATTGTATTGCTCATTCCAATTATCAGTTACGTGGAAAAATTAATTTAGAAGAATTCGAAGATCGGCTAGTTTTTATTAATGAAGGAAATTTTATTCCAGAAACTGTAGAAAAAACTTTGGAAGAGGGTTATAAACCGCCATATTATAGAAATACTTTTTTATGCAAGGCGATGGTAAACTTATATATGATTGATACAAATTCCATGGGAATTCCTATGATGTATCAGATTCAAAAAGAAAAATGTTTTCCATTACCAACCTATGACTTGAGTGATCCTAACCGGGTGAAAGTTTCACTTTATGGAAAGATATTAGATAAAAATTATACTCAACTGTTACATGCAAACGCCGACTTGGATTTATCGACTGTGTTTTTGCTTGATAAAGTACAGAAGAAAGAAGTTATTTCAAAAGAAAGTTTTGCACAGTTAAAGAAACAAAAATTGGTAGAAGGAAGATATCCTAATATTTATGTTTCGTATAAGGTTGCTAATATTGTAGGACAACAGACGGAGTATGTTAGAAACAAAGGATTAAAAAATGATGTGTGCAAACAATTAATAATTAATGCATTAGATACAATGGGGAGAGCTAGTGCTGGTGAGCTGAAGGAGGTTCTGTCAGGATCATTGTCGGCAGTTTTGAGCGATAAGCAACAGTCCAAGAAAGTATCTAATATTCTTCAGGCTATGAAGCGAGAAGGTATTGCGGATGTTGACGGCGTTGGACATGCTGCAAGATGGTATTTGAAAAAATAAATGTTTGAACTAATTTAGCTAAAGAAAAACGCTTTAGTCTAAGTGCTTAACGAAGAATGCCGAAAAATAAGGACTTTTCTAAGGACTAATAAATGTAATTAGCTCAAAATTAGTCTAAGATAGTTCAAAATTAGTCCAAGATGGAATATTTAGTTTCCATTGCTGGACAAATTGCAGAAAGTGGAGAAGAAATTATAAAGAGTTGTTGGCAAAAAAATGCGACAAACTCAAAAAATTATTAGAATAAGTAGGGGGAAGTACCATATATTAACTACATCATAAGTTCAAATAAAAATTTATTCAAATCGCTTTTTGGCATCACAGTGTGTGATATTATTGACGACTTAAACTCGCTTCGGCGAGTTTTTAGTTTTAGTACATACATGATAGAAACCCCTCAGGCAGAGAGGGGCTTTATATGAATCGTAATATGATGCCATAGCAGCGTCATTGCTATCTGCATCTGACTCTTGCCCTTGCATCATATGGTTGTTATTTGTTTTTCGAAACAAATACAATCTTATCCTGCGACCAGAAATTCGTTTCAAATTCCAGTGTGATCTTTTTGGAGTTCTTGGGAATTTCGTAGTAAACAGCGCCGGTCGCCTTATTGCCCGGGGAGATTGTGGCGTCAATTTCATCGTCCGCAACGGCGTATGCAGCATCGGCAGCATATCCATCGGCGTAGCAGTTCCACGATGTCATGCTGGAGATGGTCTGATCGGTGTCCCCCTTGTTTTCAAATTCAAACTCCATGCGGTAATAGATGTGTCCCTTTTTCGGCTGCATGAATTGATTCTTGCATTTGTACTTTTTTGCCGAAATAAAGGTGATCTTTAAATCCGGTGTTTCGACGATATCGCCGACGTGAAATTTGTTTTTCTTTTTGGATTTTTTGCTGCTTGTGCCGGTTGATTTTGTTGTGCCGGAGGAAGAAACTTCTCCGGTTTTCTTTGGTTCGTCCGAGTCGTTTCCGCCGGCGAGACTGCCGATGACAACGATTGCGATCAGAACGATAACGACCCATTTCCATTTTCCCTTCATTGTATGTACCTCCTTATTTTGAGCTTTCGGAAATCCAACTGATGCCACGGATTGCTTCCGGTGAATTGATCCTAAGCAAAACAGTTGTCTTCACTCTAGTTTAAAGAGGTAGGTTATAAAAGGCGTCCGCCCGTGAGCGGAATATCGGTGCTGCTATTCGCCGCCGAGAAAAAAGACAAGCGAGAACATGAGGATACAATAAATGAAAAGATATACCACGGTTAAGATCCAGTGCAGCGCGCGGCTTCGCTGCATGAATGGAAGCTGATCGCGGACATGACAGTAATTGCCGAGGAAGTAAACAATTCCGATCAGCATCAGAAATGCGCCTGCGCGGTTTACGAACAGCGGATAGCCCGTCATACTGGAGCCGTCCGATGCCGTTGTGGTCATGGAGCGGCAAAGCCAGAAAATAAACAGGTATCCCCAAACAGCAGTGAGTATTTTCCAGATAACGCCGGAACGGAAACCAACCGGAAGCTTTTCGCGATAGGAATAAAAATGTTTTGTGAAAATATTGCCGGAGGAATCAGAATCATTGTCAACGGATTTTGTATTTTCCGTGGTTGTCTGTACCATATTTGGGTCAGTGTATTTCAAAAGTTCTGCACGCAGAGCGGCAGCATCCGGATAACGCTCGGAACGGCCCAGGGCAATGCATTTCCGGATTACCGGTTCCAGAGGAACGTGATACAGACCGCTGTCCGGGTAATCTTTCGTCAGAAGATAATACATGGTGACACCAAGGGCATAAAGGTCGGTGCGCGGATCGGACTGCCCGAAGCCATATTGCTCCGGTGCCGCAAATTTCCTGGTACCCATCAGCCGTGTGTCCTCAATCTGGGACTGATCAAATTCCTTGGCGGCGTTAAAGTCGATCAGTTTTACAATGCCGTCATTACTGATCATAATATTGGATGGCTTGATGTCGCGGTGGACGATAGGCGGCTGCCGGGGGCTGATATCAAAGTCGTATGTTTACGATATTCTGGGTGGCGTCAAGACAAATCCATCCCGGGATATTGTGTTGATCCTGTGCATTGCTGCCGGGATGGATCGAAAGCTGGTCAGACGCGTGCTGGAAAATTACGGACATCGCGATCTCTATGTGAAGGATACCAGAGATATCATTATTGCGACCTATATCAATAATCAGATCTATGATCTGGACCGGATCAACGATGAGTTGTTCCGGTATGGACTTGCGACATTGAATGGGGAAAGCTGATCACAGTGCTTTCTTATCGTTCAGATATTTTAATACAATGCTGCGGATGTCTTCTGCAGCGGCATTTGCCAGTGCATTTTTCTTCTCAGACATCGTTTTTTCAAAGAAAATCGAAATAATCTCACTGACAATTTCTGTATCTGATTTATAGGCAATTTTCTTGGAAATAGGGTCTTCTTCCAACAGGGTAGATCGGAAAACACTGCCATTGGGAGTGTGTCCAACCAAAAGTTTCTTCATGTATTCGTTCGCGGTTACGCGGCGCGTCAGCGTGGAAAGTGAGCGGTTCGGCAGAACCTCGTTTCGGCTGGTCAGAGTCATATACAGCGTATATTCGTCCTTACGTCCGATAATGGAATATGTTCTTTTCTCGCGGCGGGCCACTACCGTGTTGCTTGCCTGCTTGCAGCATTCGCAAAGCTCATCGCGCATTCTTTCAGTGATAGGCAGCTTCTTGTCTGCCATGGAAAGCTCTAAATAATAATTTATCATAATTAGGTATATCCTTTCTCGTAAATATTCTGAATCATATTTGCTCTGTCGGGAGAGCTCAGGGAAGGGCATTTTTATAAATCAAGCGAATGATCATTCAGCAAAAACTCGTATAAACCCAGGTGAAGGATTCCGTCTTCATCCGTCCAGGGTTTCATGGATGTTTTTGAAACAATTATTTTCTTGAAAAAATCGTTTGTATTCTTTAATGGTCTAAGTTCTGTATTCATTTTTTCGTCATCGGAAAGATTTAATGCAGACTGAATATAATATTTTTTGGAGCCGGCGTTCACAACAAAATCTATTTCAACCTGTGTTTTTGATTTTTTGCCATTTTTTGTGTTGACAAATTCTACAACACCGACATCAACGAAATATCCCCGGCATAACAATTCATTGTACATAATGTTTTCCATTATATGTGTTTCTTCCTGCTGACGGAAATTTAATTTGGCGTTCCGTAATCCGATATCGGTACAATAATATTTGGATGGATATTCAAAATATTTTTTGCCTTTAACATCATATCTTTTGGCCACTTGAAACAGAAATGACTCAACAAGATAATCTAAATACTTTGAAATTGTATTTGATGAAACCTTAATTTGTTTTACCGATTGCAGTGTTCTTGCGATTTTAGAAGAATTTGTCAATGAACCAATTGAAGAACATAAATCATCCGTTAAATTCTCAAGCACGTCCTTTAGTTCGATATCGTATCTCTCGCTGATATCCTTAAAGTAAACTTCATCAAAAAGACTCCGGAGATATTGCATTTTTTCCATGTCATTTTTCTTTGATAAAGTCAGTGGCATCCCTCCATACATTGCATACTCCTCATAAGCCTCTGATTTATCACCGCCAACAAAATTGTAATACTCTTTAAAGGAAAGTGGATATACCCTTACTTCATCTCCTCGACCTCGAAATGCGGTCAGAACATCTTTTGTGAGAAGCTTCGAGTTACTGCCGGTGACATAAATATCAACATTCCGAAGCCTTAAAAGTCCATTAAGTACATTGTACAATTTGACTTCATCCAGATTTTTCAATTCTTTATTTGAGATGGCATATTGGACTTCATCAATGAAAATATAGTTCATTTTATGCTCAACGATTTTTGAACGTATATATTTCGACAGCTCTGCCGGGTCGCGGTATTGCGTAAACATATCATCATCAAGAGGAATTTGAAGAATCTGATTTTCTTCGATTCCCTGTGAAATTAGATAATCATGATAGAGATAGAACAGCAAATAGCTTTTGCCGCACCTTCTGATACCGGTTATCACTTTGATAAGACCGTTCTCTTTTTTGTCGATCAACCGTTGTAAATAGGTGTCTCTTTTTATTTCTTGCATTATTCAACCACCTTTCATTTAAAATTTAGGTGTATTATCCCCTAACTTTTAATTCATTATACCAACTATGGTCTGCAAAATCAATTGTATATTTAAAAGTTGGGTGCATTCCCCCCTAACTTTTAAATGAAAAATGTCTGGTTCTTATCTGCGGAAACATTTTGACTTGTACAGAAGGTATAAATAATGAATGACCAATGATGTAAGTATAAATTCACTAAAAATTCACTAAAAATGATAATAAGAATACAAAGAATGCATTTTATGGTTGACATTGCTTGAAAATTATGGTAGGCTCAGAATGTAAACATTATATGACGAGCATCACAATGTAATTATAACTTAGCAGTTGAGGAGGGATTTTATTTATGAAGGACATTGAAGAAATCAAAAAAAGCATCCAGATATTAATCAAATATCCGCACGCATTTGGCTTCTCGGAGTATGGCGATCGAGGAAATGGCTGCAGTGGCAGGCTTGATAGAATGGATTCGGAGGAGAACAGCGATTATGCCAAGACTTATGCTTCTGTACTCCGGGCGATGTCAAAATATTCAGAATTACATAAGCAGTTCGCACCTGTTCTCATGCAGGAATTAAAATTGAAACAGTGGCCTCGATACGATTATTCTATTAAAATACTGACCAGAATTTTAATGGATGATACGCAGATGACGGGCAGCGAGACAGTCCAGGAGCTGTGCAGATTGGCTGTGCGTGCTCAAGAGTATATGAAGGAAACGGGAAAGACAACACTGCAAGGTATGGATTTGGCAAATATTATGTAGATGGAGGATATATATATGGAAAATTTAAGCATATTCAAAGACAAACTGATTGTAACATTTAACTTAAATGGATGGCTTCCGGTACGAAGGGACATCACATTTGCAGAGAAGCTAAAAAAAGCGTCGCAGGAAATCGCATTTTCTGATCAGCAGCCAATCATTATCATGCTGCAAGAAATGATAGGGGGCAGGGAACGAAAGTGCATAGATTTGCTTGAAGAGTATTTCGAAGACTATAAAGTCATCTTGCCTGCTGGGTTCGATTATCACAGACATTCCCGATCTATTCTTTCGGTAACGCTCATCCGGAAGGATGTTCTTGGCAGCTACAAGCTATTCCAATTGGACGAACAGCTTCCTAACCGCACGTGCTGCGTAGTGGCAGAAATCGATGGAGTCCAAACATACATCATTAATATTCACGTACTGCAGATTCAGAACTTCCGGAATCAAGCCAGCTGGTACATTCAGGAGAGAAAGCGTTTGCACGCAAGGCAATGGAAATTATTGCATGAATTTCTGCACGAACACAGGGAAGCGAACGTAATACTGGGGGGAGACCTTCAGGAAGGACGGGACGGTGAGAATATATCGATGATCAGAAAAGATGGTTACATTATGGATGACTGGGGTTTTCCGACCGTGAAGAACGCTTTTTTTAAAGAAGAGCCGATTGACCATCTGGCGTTCTCTATTAGTGCAAAGGAAATTTATGGGGCAACGGATCTAGAGATAATGTTCAGCGTTTGTGATTATAATAGTGAGCTTGGAGCATATAGTGATCATTTCCCACTGTATAATCTCCCCATGAATTAACTAATTTTAGTATACCGGAGCGATCATTGAAACCGGATAAAAAACGTCAGCTTTATTCGAGAGAAAGGACGTGTTGCTTTACATGATTTATTACCATCTTTGTTACCATCTTTCCGGGGCTCCTTCCAAGGATATACCGGAGTGGATGCGGATGCACCAGGAAGAGCTGGGCTGTGATCGTTCCGGCATTGATGAAAAGAATGTGAACAGCGTGAACCAATATCTCAAGGGTTGCAATGACTATGTAGCATCTATCACAGACTTTGATATTGCGACCATGGAAATGGACATATATGTAGCCGGTTCCGTGCACAACATGCATAAGTTCAAACTGGAAGAGGTTGTGCATCCGGAGTCTGATAAATGCAAATGGGAGCTTAGTCATCAAGAGGAGATTACCATTGAAGCGTATAAATATGCCGTGGACAACACCTGCTACATGACAAGATACAGTGTGCTTTTCGAAAAATTTGAAATTGATTTCAGAGAACCGCTCTACGATCCTTTCCCGTTTCGTGTTGAAGAGAAAATTCTAGAGGAGCAAACGCTGACTTTGGAGGAGTGCAGACAGAGAGCCCATGAGATATTGGGCTCTTCGAGTCTGTACGAAGAATTGGACAGGATCTATTCACCGGAAAATCAGCAAATTTATAAGGGGCATCCGGTACATTATCTGATCAGTGCAGGGGCGTGGGGAGCGGCTGAAGATATTTATGAACTTTTGATCAAAGCGTTGTACAATAATAAAAGACTTATATCAAACCGCATTACTTTGTTTCGGGAAGTACAGCGAAAAGGTTATAAAGACAGTCGCTATCAGAAGGTGATAAAAGCGGGAGAAGGTGGGACGGTGATCATTGAATTGAAAAGCAATGAGGGAACAGGAACCTTGCAGGATGCCCGAAATTACCTGACAGAGCTTGTGGAGCAGGTGGATTTTGGGACAGAAGATAAAAGTGATGTGTATGATTATCTTGCAGAGGCAGAAACTTATTCCGTGAGGACAAATTGAAAAAAGATGAATTAGAGCAGAGACATTTTAATGCGCATATTCCGGTTCAAGACGATTCCGGCATTTGGAGGGTGCAGACGGGTCATGGACTTGAAAGCGGAGATATTAATTATATTGCAGGAGAGTTTTCCGGAATGTGTTTGATCTATCATTTTATGCATAATGGTGAGATGGATCATGTTCATAGGTTTGAGGATTTTCTGGCAGAGCTTTTGCAAGACCCGGAACATGTAGATATTGTGACGGATCATGTAGAATATTCAGAACAGCAGATCCAGATGGTTAAAGCAATAAAGAGGGCAGTGTCATTTGTAGATTCACATCACAGACCGATGACCATGGAAGAACTGCGTAGAAACAGAACGGGAGAGGATTATGAGAATTGATTGTGTGTTAAAAGACGGAGACAATTGTCTGGCTGTCAATGAAATACACAAGACCGGGAGGTGATAGTTTGTCTAAGCTTGTTAATGGATATAATGCGGTGCTGATTTCAGCGGATGTCACTGTTGGGCAAAATATAGATGGCTGTAAAAATGACATTGGCAAAAACGGTCAATTAACGATATGGGAATCTGAGAATTTACACCCGGGCCGGAAATACATAAGGTTCCAAACGGCAGATCATTCCGTCGAAATACAGACTGCCTGCGGTGATATCAGCATCTCAAATGATATATTTGAAATATCGACACAGTCAGGTGCGAACACATATAGATTTAAGCTTCTGGAGCACATTCAAACAATTGATTTTAGAATGAAATTACCGGAGCGGTATTGGCATATCTGTAATGGCTGTGGGAAAAGAGAGTTTTTATCCGGCAAAGAAGCATTTGAGCAGGGCTGGGATTATCCGGGACCGTATGGTCTGTATAAGACAATGCCTAATTATGGATTTGGAACGATAGCACCACGGACTTGCGGCGATTGTTGTATTGCCATGGACAAGTTGTATCTGGCGCTGGCAACGAAGAGTGAGTCAGTGGAAGAAGTGATGAGGAAAGAGAAGGAAACGCTGGAAAGAATACAAAACGAGCCGTGGTCTTTGATGGAATCAGAGGAGGATATTGGTGGCGAGCATGGATAGGGGTGACATAGAATGGACATCATTGCCGGATAGCTTTTTGTATTCTCCCCGCCAGCCGGAAGCCTGCTTCAAACACAACGATCCCTCCAAATACATCGGCGATCACATGCTGCTTGATAAACAGCGTAGACGCGAATACGCCCAGGGACATGATGAGCGTGGCGGTCTGATAAGCGCGGTTTGACTTCTTGAGCAGAAAGGAAGCACGGATGCAGCACCAGCTCTCGAGGCAGTGGATCGATGGGAACAGATTCACCGGTGGGTCGAAGGTGTAGATCAGGCGGACCAGACGGCTGCACAGATCAGTTCCGGTCACCTCAGGACGTGCGAGCGTGGTTGGAAGGAATACGAAGAAGAACAGACAGATGAGCTTTGCGATGATGTTGCCGAAGGCGAAGCGGTAGCAGAGCTCTTTGCTGTCTCTGGCGATCAGAAGATAGTTCAGCCCCCACTGTACGAAGGCGAGGACATAGAACAGAACGAAGGGTGCAAGAAACGGCAGCGCCGTATCAAGCGGTGTTTCCAGCGAAGAGAATGTCAGGAAACGCCGCAGCTGTGCGATTCCCATGTAGACGCAGGAGTTTACAAGCAGTGCAAGTGCAAGTGGTTTAATCGCATATTTCGGTATCAACGGGTTCGTTTGCTTTAGCATGTCCAATCACCTCTCCCAGCTTCACCGGGGTTTCGTTGCCGGTTGACGAGTTCTTTAAAATGGCAGGATCGATCTGAACCTTTCCGGGCTCCGTCAGCAGTATGATCGTGGAGCCGCCGTACTGGAAGAAGCCCTTTTCGCTGCCGCGGACAGCCGTTCCTTTTCCTTCGTGGTTTACGATACGACCGACCAGCATTGCGCCGACCTCCATCTGCACAATGGTTCCAAGCTGATCCGTGCGGATCAGCGTATATTCGCGGCTGTTCTCGGTAAATACAGGACGGCTCGCGAGGGCCACCGGACGAACGGTGTGAAGAACGCCGGGGATACGGCGGTTGCGGCTTTTGGCACCGGAATCAACATAGCAGTAGCGGTGGTAATGATTGACGCACAACCGGAATACCAGACAATAACCGCCCTCGTAATGGCGGGCAAGCTTGTGGCTGCGGAGAAGCGAGGTGAGCGTGTAGCTGCTCTGCTTCACCGGAAGCACGGTGTCTTTTTCAATCTTCCACACGGACAGAAGTCCATCGCAGGGTGCAATTAGGTGTTTCGGATCCGGATCGACCGGGCGAAGCCCCTCGCGGATCTTGCGGGAGAAGAAATCGTTAAAGCTTCGGATATGATCTGTCTCGTAATCCTCAATCCGGATATTGTTTGTCTGAATAAACGGTCTGACTAGAAAATGGGACAGAGAAGAATCCAGAAAACGACCACACAGTTTGGACAGAGCCGGTGCCGTCAGGGGCTTCAAAAGCATTCTGCCCGGAATGGTGTGATACAGAAAATCAAGCATGTCCATGTCGAAAGACTCCTATCGTTTGATGTGCAGCAGAGCAAGGATCAAAATAATAAATTCAATGGCGCCAAAAATGATCAGGATTGCAATGCCACGGTTCTGCGGTTTCTTAATGTGGAAACGGAACAGGAACAAGAATCCGGTCACGATCATTACTCCGAAATAGAGAAGCGTCAGATCAGCCCGCAGCAGAAGATGCAGGAGCAGCACGGCAGGGAAGATCAGAGCTGCCGATGTGACAGGAAGTCCGGTATAAATCTTTGCACCGCTTTCATCGCGATTCTGATCCTCTTCCTCCATCACGTTAAAATATGCCAGACGGATCATCGCTGCCAGAACATAAAGAACAGCGACGAAGGTCAGTATATATGTAGCAGGCTTCTGGTAGTTACTTAAAATATAACAGGTGAAGCCGGAAAGTCCGGGAATGTGGATCGCATAGCGAAGCAGAGAAATGCCGATGCATGCCGGCAGCACACCAAAGGCAACCAGATCCGAAAGAGAATCGATCTGAATACCGAACTTTTTCATTTGTTCTGTGCGGTTCTTTTTGCTTCTTGCAACCTTGCCGTCAAATGTGTCGCACAAGCCCGAGAACAGCAGAAAAAACATCCCAAGATAAGGATGTCCGACGCCGTTTAAGCAGAGCATAATGCCGGTTGTACCCGACAGCAGTGAAAGGTAAGTAAGTATCACAGTATAATCATAGAATCCAATCATTTTATTTCTCCATTTTTAATTTTTTCTGACGTATTATGTAGCCGGCGATCACTGCGATCAGGCTGACAATAATACAGATGTAGAACGATAGACCGCGACTTAAGATCTCCAGACGGAAAGCCTCATCGCGGGTCATCAGCCGGCAGTATCCATTGAGCATCAGATAATCGGTGACGCCCATACCGCCGGGGATCGGCACGCAATTGGAACCAAGTACCACATAGATCTGTGTTGCTAGCAGATGTGGCAGCCTGCGCAGATCCCCATGAATCGCACGAAAGGAAAAAAGCGTGACGATAATCTGGGATAATCGCTGGCAAAGATTCAGAAGATACACCTTCCGGAGCATCTTCTTTCCATTAAATACAACAGACACACATTGGCTGTATTTGGTAATGGAGGATGCGAGCTTGCGTTCGATCCGGTCGGCGAGCCGGCTGCAGTGAAGCCTGCGCAGCAGTCCGGTAATACCACGTCCGGCAGCCAGTATCAGCGACTGACGCTTTAACAGCAGATAAAATAAAATACCAAGACCCGTAAGGATCAATCCGCCAGCAATGATCAGGATGCGGCAGAAGAGATTGAAGTTTAAAAATATCCCCGGGAAAAGTAAAATATCGGCAATGCCGATCGTGATGATCGCCAGAGTGTACATAATGAGATTCAGCAAAAGTGCTGTCATTACAGCAGTTCCCGGAATCTTATCCTGCATCATGAAAAAGGCGCTGGCGGGCTGTCCGCCGGAAGCCGACGGTGTAATAGCAGAAAAATACACATCTGCAGCGGCATAGACAAAGCCCTGTGTTCGTTTTGTGGGATATCCCATATGTCGGACAATGACACGAAGAGCCTCTCCCTCAAACCAGATAAATCCCAGTGCGCCGATCGAAGCAGGAATCAGACCCCATAGAGAGGCATCGCGCAGATCTGCGATAAGTTCATTTAAGGAAATACCTCTTCCCTTTAATACAGCGTAAATGGTAAATGCGGCAAGGATCAGTGTCACGATACAGCAGATGAGCGTATTTATATTTTGACGTAATATGTTCTTCATAGAATAGCTCCTGTTTGTAGTTCATTGAATGGGGAAATAAGCATGAGCTTTCCAAGTTACCTACTAACTATAACATAAAATAAATGAGAATTGGCGTTTCTCAATAAAATAAAGGAAAAAAATCAGAAAAACATATGGTTCATGCTGAAAAAAGCTTCCGGCGAATCTGCCGGGATATTTACCGGAACATATAGGAGAAATATGCCTCCTTAAACGCCGCAGAATTATTGCGGGAAATAGGGATCTGCGTGCCGTTTTTCGTGTGGATCGTCGTCTTGGTGAACTGATCGACATGATCCAGATTCACAATGTAGCTGCGGTGACATTTGAAAAAGCCCTTATCCAGAGAGAAAATCTCCTCGCAGTGGGAGAAAAGCTCGCGGATCTCAAGGGTGGTGTTGTTGGACAGGCAGACCTGCACCAGCTTATTCTGCGCCTCCAGATAATCGACATCGTCCAGCGTGATGCGGCAGAAGCCCGAAGAAGTCTGGGCGGTAAAGGTTTCCTTTTCACGGTGCAGAGTCTGGGTGAAATCATCCATAGCGGCAAAGAGCTTCTCCGGGTCGACCGGCTTCATCAGGTAATTGAGTGCCTTCACCTCATAGGAATCCACGGCAAATTCGCGGGAAGAGGTCAGGAAAATGATCGGAACCGATTGATGCTCCTGACGCAGCTCCTTCGCGGTATCCATACCGTTGAGCAAAGGCATGATGATGTCCAGAATGATCAGATCCATGCAGTGGGTGTGGTGCGCCCGGATCAGATCATCGCCGTTGGAAAAACGGTAAAGAGTCACATCGACATGATGCTTCGATGCCCACTTTTCCAATAGCGCGACAGTCGTATTGATAAATTGTACCTCGTCATCACAGATTGCTATCTTCATAAAAATCCTGCGTTCCTTTCTCTGCCTGTAAACATTATGTCTCTGATATTTACACGATGATCCTCAGAATAAACATATGGTCGGAAACGGAAAAATGATACTGACCATGCAGCTGTTCTACATAGTATACAATACTTTTGACTCCGATGCCATGTCCTTTTCGGGTAGAAGCGGGAATCCCGTCAACAAACTTTGGAATCTGGTCGACCGGATTTTCGATTTCCAGAAGAAGCTGGTGGTTCTTCTGAGTGATCGTCAGTCTTGCCCAGCCATCATCTGCCGACGACTGCTCCAGTGCGTGCATTGCATTTTCGAGCGCATTGGACAGGATCGTACAAATTGCAATATCCGGGCATGGAAGCTCTGCCTGCGTGCGGATATTGCATTCAAGACGCAGGTCCTTTTCCGTGAAACGTGTCTGGTAGATCGAAATCACGGAATTAAGCGTGTCGTTTTTGCTGTAGGTCGTGATGACTGTGTCGTCATAGGCGTCGTTGATCTCCTGAATATATTTCTGCGCCTGTTCCGGGTCGTTTTGCAGAAATGTCTGGATCATATTCAGGTGATGACGCATATCGTGCCGCAGGATGGAAAGCTCCTGCCGGCTGTTCCGTACCTGATCGATCTCCTTCTGGATCGACATGAGCTGTATTTCCATCAGGTCGCTGTACTGGCGGATTTCCTGCTTTTGCTCGAATTCTTTAAAATACACAAGAAGAAAAATCAAATATGCAATGCAGAAAGCGAAGCCCATAAATTCCACAACTGCTTTATTGCCGGAATAGAGAAGATTGGAAAACTTCGTTGTTGCATAGTCAAAGATATAGTATACGAGAGGAAGGAATCCGATAATGCAAAGCTCCCTTTTGTCCTTGGCAAAAATTGCCGCCGTGGTGCGGCAGACAAAACGGCTGAGGATCACAAAGACCAGAAGCGTTGTGATAATACGCGAGAGATAATAGCACCAATCCTGACGGGTGAGGTCGAGTGCGAAAAGACCGACCCAGGTGCTGATCTGACAGCTCAAATAGGCAGAAAAAACAGAGGTCAGACTGGAAATCAGCGGGTAATGATAATAAAGAACTAAAAATATCACCAAAGGGAGATGGATCACAAAAGGATAAAGCTCCTTGGCAAAAAGCGAGCCGTACAGAAATGATACGACCAGATATAATAATCCTTCTCCGCACGAAAACAGAAACAGTGTACCGATATTGCGGCGGTTCTGTTTCACGCCAAGGAAAAAGGCAGAAATATAGATGCCGTAAAGCATGGTTGTTAAATTGTGAATACCAGACAGGATCTGTACCAGCATCATACCGCCTCCCCCATAATTATTGTGATAAAACACGGATGCCCCGAATAATGCTCTATTGCCGGATGGTTTTCGCAATTCTGCATCAGTCTGCTATGATTATAAAAGTTTTTGCCGGGAAACACAACCGGATCTCGTTACCATTCGCACTGTATACACGCTGTTCACACCCAATATTTCCGGAGCATAATTTTATGCTTTTATTCTTTATTAAAGAAACTAATGAAAAATACCGAAGAATAAGATAAGTGAAAGAATCTGTAGAGGGTGGCGAAAAAGCATATGTAAGCCTTGATACTCAGGAACAGGGATGTGAATGAAAAGGCGTATATAAAAAGGACTCAGTCAGGGAGGATGAGAAGATGCGGGGAATGATTGCAGGAAATATGTACGAACCATATCGCAGTGCGCGTGCCGGAAGAAAACTGCAGGCGTCAAACGGTGCGCAGCAGGGTGCGGAATACAGTCAGACTGCTTCCGGCTTTGCGGCAGAGGACGGTGTGCAGTACGATGTGTCCAGCGGCAGAAGCCGTGTGGCACAGCTTCTGAGTGAGCAGTACGGCGGCGCGGATATGTATAATGTATCTGTGCCAAAAAGCGCACAGGGCGAGGCGACAATAGCAAAGACAACGAAGGGCACTGACACGTCTGTACCCCAAAACGGACACACGAAGAAGGACACTGCGTCTACAAACACATCGATTATTCATTCAGGAGCTGTGTCAAAAAATGGACAGACAAGTGATGGATCTGACTTGACGATGACCGGGGATGAACAGGCTCAGAACGGGAAAAGTATGCCATGGGACGATATTTCCGAGCAGGATATGGAATCGGATCTTTCCTATCTGGAGAACATGCTGAAGCGCCTGCAAGAGAGCCGGAAAAATGCTTCCAAAAACAAGACGAATACCAAGAAAGCATTATCCTACAGTTACCGAAGAGTATCTGCAGCGATTATGCGCGCCAAGACGCGGATCCAGGCGGGAAACGCACTAAGCTCTGCCAAGTCAGAGCTGGCAAGCCTCAAGAGAAAAGCAGGCTCCGGACAATACAAGGATGAAGAAATTCAGATCGCAGTCAATCACGCGAACAAGATGATCCGTGCAGCCCGCAAAAAGGTGGTAAATATGAAGCTTGAGGAAATGCATAAGCAGCATGATGACGGTACGGTGCGGGGCAGAAAGCAGAAAACCGAGGCGATTAAGAAAACAAAAGCAGTACGGGAGAATACCTCCGAAAAGGCGAAGCTTGATCAGCAGATGGAGTTAATGAAAAAGCGGTTAAAGCAGCTTTCCGAGGCGGAAAAGAACGGACACCGCCGGTCGGAAAATTACGAGCTTCTGCAGGCGGATATGGAATATTTAAAGAAAATGATCGATCTGATGCGTCATGAGCAGAACGGAACGAGCGATGACAACGAGCAGAATACCATTGATGCCGCAATGACGGAAGCTGTCGGTACGACAGAGACTACGGCAATGACCGGAACAGCATCGGAGGCAGCGGCTGACACAAGCGCTTCTGCGGCAGAGCTGGCACAGCAGGGGATGGAAGCAACAGCGGCAGTAGATTAGTAAAATGTCAGGGAATCTCCAGCCCCCGGGCGCCTAAAACATTCAGTCCGCCGATTGCTGCATAGTCATCCGTATAATTGCGGATCGTGTCAAGTCCCTCGATAGAAACTGTGTCCGTATTTTGGGATACATTCTCTTGTGAAAAAATTCCGAGTCTATTATCATATAATATCTTACAATTTAGTTTATAAATCAAATAAATTATGATCCCAAAGCAAAGTTTCGTATAATGACATTGCTTTAAATATGTGGTATACTTTAGGTTACGGACAAGCATAATATAAATACGGTTTTGAATAAAGATTATATTATGAATTGAGGTCTGTTATGAACGAGAATAAGAACTTTAAACCTGTTGTTCCTGCGCACAAAAGGCTGCCGGAATTTACTCCGGTATCGTTGATGCTGGGTCTTTTGCTGGCAGTGGTTTTTGGAGCAGCTAATGCATATCTCGGACTGCGTGTTGGAATGACGGTTTCGGCATCAATCCCGGCGGCGGTTTTGTCGATGGGCATCCTAAGGTATATTCTGCGGCGGGATTCCATATTGGAGAATAATATGGTTCAGACGATCGGCTCTGCCGGCGAATCCCTGGCGGCGGGTGCGATATTTACCATGCCGGCGTTGTTTATGTGGGCGCAGGAAAGCACAGAGGTTGCGATGCCTTCTTTTACGGAGATTGCAGCAGTATCCGTCTGCGGAGGTCTGCTGGGTGTCCTGTTTATGGTACCCCTCCGCCGTGCATTGATCGTGGAGGAGCATGGTGCGCTTCCGTTCCCGGAGGGGACGGCGTGTGCAGAGGTGCTGCTTGCCGGTGAGGAAGGCGGTGCAGGTTCGAAGGTTGTATTTGCAGGTCTTGGACTTTCTGCGTTGTATAAGTTTATTACGGAGGGACTGCAGCTATTTCCGTCACGGGTTCACTGGAATATCCGTCCGCTGCGGACGGGATTTGGACTGGATGTACTGCCGGCACTGACCGGTGTCGGTTTTATTTGTGGATTCCGCGTGGCGTCCAATATGTTTGCCGGAGGCGTGCTTGGCTGGTTTGTATTGATTCCGGCGATCATGCTTTTCGGTGCGGACAATGTGATCGCACCGGGCATGGAGGCGATCTCTTCGATGGACGTCTGGGATATCTGGGGCAGCTATATCCGTTATATCGGTGCGGGAGCTGTTGCAGCAGGAGGTATTATCAGTCTGATCAGAACGTTTCCGGTGATCCTTCGTACCTTCGCCGCTGCAATGAAAGGGATCGGAGGCGGAGAGCAGGATACCCTGCGTACCTCGAAGGAGCTTCCGATGGGGGCGGTGCTTGCCGGAATTTTGCTGATCGCTGTAGTGATATGGCTTCTTCCGTCGGTGCCGGTACGGCTGTTTGGGGCGATGCTTGTCGTGATTTTCGGATTTTTCTTTGCTACGGTGTCAAGCAGGATGGTCGGTCTGGTGGGATCGTCGAACAACCCGGTTTCCGGCATGGCGATCGCGACCCTTCTGATCGCAACAGCACTGCTGAAAGGAACAGGGATGACCGGCTACGTTGGTATGGTATCGGCAATCTGCGTGGGAACCGTGATATGTATTGTGGCGGCGATGGCGGGGGATACCTCGCAGGATCTTAAGACCGGATATATCGTTGGCGCAACGCCACTATGGCAGCAGATCGGGGAACTGATCGGTGCAGTGGTCGCAGCACTGACGATCGGTGGCGTGATGTATCTGCTCAATGCAGCGTGGGGCTTTGGCAATTCCGTGCAGCTGCCGGCGCCGCAGGCAACATTAATGAAGCTTGTGGTGGAAGGCGTGATGGGAGGAACACTTCCGTGGGGCCTTGTGTTTTGCGGTGCATTCGTGGCTGTTGTGATCGAGATCCTCGGACTGCCGGTGCTTCCGATCGCGATTGGTTTATATCTGCCGATCCACCTATCAGCACCGATATTTGCAGGCGGTATGCTGCGGCGGATCATAGAGTCCCGAAAAGCGGATAGTGAAGAACAAAGAGGGAGGCAGAAGCTTCGCGTTGACAGAGGTATTTTATACAGTTCCGGACTGATTGCCGGGGAGGGGCTGGTTGGTATATTACTGGCGATTCTGGCAGTGATACCGTATCATGGCGGTTCGCTGGCAGATGTGGTTCAGATTGGATTTTCTTTTGGCAATATCGGCGGACTTGCAGCGTTTGGTCTGCTGCTTGCATCGATGGTATACTTTATAATGGAGGCGAAACATGGCAGTATTAACGGGGATAGAACCCAAGGAGGTATTTGACTGGTTTGAACAGATCTGTGCAATTCCGCACGGGTCATCCGACACGAAGCGGATCAGCGATTTTCTGGTGGACTTTGCGGTTCAGAGAGGACTGCGGTACCGTCAGGACGAATGGAATAATGTGATCATATGGAAGGATGCATCGGCAGGGTATGAGCAGTCGGCACCGGTTATGCTGCAGGGGCATATGGACATGGTCTGTGAAAAGGAAGCGGACTGTGACATTGACTTTGCACAGGAAGGTCTCCGGCTTAAGCTGGAAGGCAGTGTAATCTCGGCAGAGGGAACAACGCTTGGTGGTGATGATGGCATTGCGGTAGCATATGCGCTTGCGATCCTTGATGATGAGACAATACAGCATCCGCCGTTAGAGGCGGTATTTACCGTGGATGAGGAGATCGGCATGCTTGGAGCTGCCGCGATCGACTGCTCTGATCTGCGTTCCCGCATCATGTTAAATCTTGATTCGGAGGATGAGGGACATCTTCTGGTAAGCTGTGCCGGAGGCGTGACCGCGGAGGCGCATTTACCGGTGAAGTGGGAGCAGACAGACGGTGAACAGATCCGCCTTACGGTGACCGGTCTGATGGGCGGTCATTCCGGCGTAGAGATCGACAAGGGACGTGCCAATGCCTGCCGGTTGTTGGGGAGAACCCTTTTCACCCTGAAGGATTCCTGTCATTTCCGCCTGCTTCGTCTGGACGGCGGACTGAAGGACAATGCGATCCCGAGGGAGGCGACAGCGTTGCTTCTCTGCGAGGACGGAGACGGTGAGCGGGTGATTCGCGAGCTGGAGAAGGTGTACCAAAATGAGTACAGACAAACAGATCCATCGATTCGTCTTGTGTGGGAAAGCACTGGGACGAAAATGGGACAGAGAGCGATGACACAGCATTCCACGGACGATGTCATTGCGGCACTGGTGAATCTGCCGGGGGGCATACAGCGCATGAGTTTCGATATCCCGGGGCTGGTACAGACTTCCTTGAATCTGGGAATTATGATAACCCGGGAAGAAGAGGTATCGTTTTCTTTTTCGGTGCGGAGCAGTATCGGCACTGAGAAAGAAGAACTGGTGCAGAGGATCCGGTGTCTTATGGAGGCGCTTGGCGGAAGTGTGACCTGTACGGGAGCATATCCGGCATGGGAATATCGTGAGGATTCGCCGCTGCGCGAGCTGATGATACAGATTTACGAGGAGCAGTATGGTGAAAAGCCGGTGGTTGAGGCTCTTCATGCCGGTGTGGAATGCGGGCTGTTTGCCGGCAAGCTGCAGGGTCTTGACTGTGTTTCCTTCGGACCGGATATGGATGATATCCACACACCGAAGGAGTCCATGAATGTGGACAGTGTCCGCAGGACATGGGATTATGTGATTGAGATATTGAGAAGGTTAAGGTAGAAGGTTGCAGGCGGCGGTAAGTCGCAGAAATGAGGAAAATTATGGGGCAGTATTTGGTGGTATCCCGGGTGGAGAACCTTGAGGAGCATCTGGCACTTGCCAGAGAGTATGGTGTTGGGTTTGAGATCAATGATTTCTTTGATCCGGAGGTGTTGGAATCAAAGGAGCGGCAGCAGGAGATTATTGAAGCATATCAGAAAGCGGGGCTTCCGGAGGGCAGTACAATGCATGGCGCATTCCTGGATGTCGTGGTGTTCAGTCAGGATCCGCGCATGCGCGTGGTTTCGGAGTACCGTATGCGGCAGAGTATGAAGATCGCTCAGAGTCTTGGTGTTAAAGGTGTTGTGTTTCACACCAATGTCAATCCGATGCTTTCTTCCAGAGAATACGATATGCATGCGATTGACATGACGGTGGAATTTCTGAAAACACTTCTGTCCGATTTTCCGGACATAGAGATTTATCTGGAAAATATGTTTGATGCAACACCGGACGTGCTGGTACAGATTTCGGAACGACTGAAGGATTATCCGAACTATGGCGTGTGTTTTGATTATGCGCATGCGGTGATCTATGGATTTCCGGTGGCAATATGGATAAGACAGCTTGCTCCGTATATGAAGCATATCCATATCAATGATAATGATCTGAAGCACGATCTGCATCTTGCGCTTGGCACAGGAAAGATCGTATGGAGTCAGTTTTTTGATTATTATGATACATATTTCGGGAGCTGCTCCGTGCTGATCGAGACAACGCAGCCGGAGGCACAGAGAATTTCATTAGAGTATTTGACACAGCTTGGAGAATGTTTACCGGAAGCCGGCAGTGAGCAGGCTGAGAAAGGAATGAATGACTTATATGGAGAATAGGCGGGTATTAAATGCAGAGGAACTGTTGGAAAAAATTTTTTCCTTTATGAATGAAATGGTAGATACGAAGGATTTCGCATCGACGATCCTGCTTTTGACGGAGCTTGGACGGACGCTCGCCAATTCCGAAAGAGCTTCGTTCTGGTACTGGGATAAAGCCAAAAAGCAGTATTGGACGCTTGTGGCACTTGACAGTCCCCGTATTGTGGTTCCGGAGGGGAGCGGTATTGTCGGCGCATCCATTTCAGGTAATGAGACGATTCTGATCAACAATCCTTACGAGGATCCGAGATTTAACCCGGAGGTGGACAGGGAGACCGGATATCAGACCAGATCGATCCTCTGTATTCCGGTGACCAATTCGCGCGGCGAGGTCATTGGTGCTTATCAGGCGATCAACAAGATGGATGATAAGGGCTACTGGTATTTTGACGACAGAGATGAGCGTCGTCTGGCGATGGCGGCGGTGTTCTGCGGCAAGACCTTAGAGTCCCAGATCTTGTACAGTGAATCGCAGCTTGACCAGCTGACCGGCTTGAAAAACAGACGTGGATATTATGAATATTACGAGAAAAATATTCTTCCTTATCTGCTGCGAAAGTCCTGTTCGATCGTGATGGGAGACATTGATTTTTTCAAGCGGGTCAACGATACATATGGACACAATGCTGGGGATGTTGTTCTGAAATATATCGCATCGATCCTGCGCAATGCGGCGGGAGAAATGGGTGAGGTGATCCGCTGGGGCGGCGAGGAATTTGTGATCCTTTTGAAGGACTGTGCCGTATCGCAGGCTTCCGTATTTGCAGAAAATATCCGCAAGAAGATTGAGACCTCGATCTGCTATTTTGAAGATGTACCGATCCGGGTGACCATGTCCTTTGGTGTGAAGGCATTAGATCCGCATCTGACACCGGAGGAGAATGTGAAGAAAGTGGACGAGAAGCTTTATGAAGCAAAATCTACAGGACGCAACCGGGTTGCGTATGATGAAATCTGATATAGGGGGATGGTTGTGGCTATGAACAAATCTGTTTTTATTAGTTACAGTTCCAAGGATGAGCGATACATTAAAAAGATGACGCAGATGCTGGAGAAAATGGGTATTACCTACTGGATCGCTCCGGACATGATTCCGGCAGGCTCCAATTATGCAAGGGAAATCCCGTCTGCGATCCAGAACTGTGATATTTTCCTGCTGGTACTTTCAAAGGCATCCCAGCAGTCGATCTGGGTGGAAAAGGAGATCGACAGTGCGATCTATTACCGTAAAACCATCGTGCCGTTTCAGATTGATGACAGCCCGATGACGGACATGTTCCGTTTCTATCTGAACAATGTGCAGACGATTTACTGTGCAAACCGTCCGAAGGATGCGATTGAAGAGCTGAAGCAGCGTCTGCGCACGCTTTTAAAGCTTACGGCAGAGAGTGTACATAATCCGGGCGGAAAGAAAGATCGGGGAGAGAGCAGCACCAGCAAAGAAGAGACTACAGAAGGCAGAGATAGTGCTCGCAAAGAAGGGACTACGGAAGGCAGGGACGGTGTCCGTAAAACGGGACAGAACAATCATGACATGAGAACCGGTGAAAGGGCATCTTCCTCTGCCAAAACATGTAATAGAAGCCGCAGTGAGAACAAGGACGCACCGACAGAGCAGGAAAGCGAGATTGCGATAGCACGCCGGAAGAGAGAATCCTTTCTTCGTTCAAGCGGAATTCCGACAGCGTGCGGATATTGCGGCGGAGATCTTGAGAAGATCTCCCGCGGTGTGTACCGCTGTAAGAAATGCGGAAGAGAGAATTATGATTACTTTCAGACCGTGCGCAATTTCCTGCGCAAATACGGAGCGAAGCCGGCGATCATTATTGAGCGCGAGACCGGTGTGCCGCGCCATGTGATCGAGCAGTTTGTGTCAGACGAATATCTGGAGATTCCGAAGCTGGAGCCGATGCGTTTGTCCTGTGTGAAGTGTGGGGCATCGATCCGGACCGGCACGTTATGTGAGAACTGTAAGAATGCCCGGCCGCAGAAGCCGGCACGGTCAGGCGGAAGCTGGCATTCGAGCCGGAGGTAAATGCTATGGGGAGAAATATATGGGTGATCGGAAATGACCGCCATGAGATGATCGAGGCGCAGAGGCGGATCAACTCCACCGGAGGCATGCGTGCTGTCTGCAAGATGTCTTTTGAGGCGGTGCGTCGGGCGATCGAGGAGCGCGTACAGATCGAACGGTCTAGGCAGGACTGGAGGGAGGCTCCTTCTCTGATCATCGTCGACTATATGATGTCTAAGGGGGAAGAATTCCATACGGTTTCTTATATCCGCAAGCAGAAGGATCTTGCGGGTGTTCCTTTGTTTTTTATGACGGAGACAAGGACGAAGGAGCTTGACCGCGAATGTTATTCCTGGGGCGCAACGGTTGTGCTTCACAAGCCGTTTTCGAAGGAGGGGATCCTTCGAATCGAGCAGACGGCGTGGCAGCATGATGTTACGAAGAATTATGAGAAGCTTCTGGTGCAGCAGGCAAATCATCTGCGGGAACAGGAAGAGATTATGAAGCTGAACCGCCAGCTTGAAGCGAGAAACCGATTGTTAAGACAGGTGTTTGGTCAGTATTTTTCTGATGATATTTTCAATGAGATTCTGGAGAATCCGGAGGGGGCAGCGATTGGTGGCAAGAAAAGTGAGCTTACCGTAATGATGGCGGATCTGCGCGGCTTTACCTCGATTTCAGAGGGGTTGTCGCCGGAGAAGGTGACGGATGTACTCAACTATTTCTTTCAGGGTATGCTTCCGGCGCTTATAGAGCATAAAGGAACCGTTATTGAATATCTGGGCGATTCCATTCTGGCGGTATTTGGTGCGCCGCTTGTCTCTGAGGAACAGACGGAGAATGCGATCGCAGCGGCGATCAAGATGCAGAATAATATGGAAAAGGTCAATGAATATTGCAGCAGAAACGGCTACCCACTGATGGAGATGGGGATTGCACTTCACCGTGGAGAGGCGTTTATCGGTAATGTGGGCTCGGAACAGCTCATGCGTTATAACGTCATCGGCAGTGTGGTTAATGAATGTTCCCGTATTGAAAGCTTCAGCGTGGGCAGTCAGATCCTGGCATCGCAGGAATGTCTTGCGCATGTGCGCGTGCCGGTAGATGCATCGGCATATCAGGAGATTCAGGCAAAGGGACTTGCGTATCCGATCTCGGTCTGTGAGATCCGGGCAATTCAGGGATCGTATGACTGCCGTATCCGCGAACAGAAAAATGACATTATGTACCCGGTGGATACCCGGGTGGTGTTTAATATGTATCCGATCGAAGGCAAGCTGATCCAGGATATCTGTATTGCCGGAAGGCTGTGCCGGTTTTCGCATAAGCGGGCTCTGGTGCGTCCGGAGAAGGGCGGAAGCTATGAGCTGCGCGTGGGAACGGATGTGGAAATATTTGCCGCCGGCGAGGACGGACGGGCATTGTTTACAGAAATATATGCGAAGATCACTGCGATTGAGGATGGTGTTCTGACACTGCGGTTTACGCATGTCAACAGGAGCTTTCGTAGCTTTGCCGGTCAGATATGGGAGAACGGGGAATAACGTTGACAGGATCAGAGACAGATCACAGGAAAGGGTATGGTGTACCAGATATGGGACAGAACATATTAGAACAGGCGGAGATATGCAGCCGGAATGAACAGGAGAAGCTTGTGGCGGTGCAGATTTCAGAGGAGCGCGCGACGGAGTTTCTGAGAGGATCGGAAAGTGAAAAGGATAATGCCGTGTGGAATACTGCGTGGCTGGAGGAGAAGAAGGCGTTTCTGAGGGAAACCGGCAATCATTTTCTGCTGGCTGTGTGGGGAGAACATGAGGAGAAGTGTCTGCTGTTTCTGAGTGATACGAAACGGGTTCGCCCGCTGGAATTTCTGGATTATCTGATCCCGGATTTCGGCTTGATCCGAGGTGATGTATTCTGCGCCAGTGTCCGCGTATCTTCGGTGATACTTAAGCTGCAGATGGAGGAGCATGGCATCGGACACACGATCGACTATTTGATGGAAAAGGCAGAGTCCTATTTCCGGGACTGTGTATGGATCGATGCGGCAGAATACGGCAGGGATCATGCCGAAGAGATCCGTCGGATGGAGTATTACCGCAAGAAAAGAGTGGCATGGGCGTATGTGAAAACGATCGATATGGTACCGGCAGGCAAAAAGCTGTGGCTGCGTTCTCTGGAAAATGAGTCTGGTCTTGAGGTGACTGCGGCACCGGATACTTATATTATGATCGGCTGTAAGGGTGAGGTTTATGATATCCGGCAGAAGAAGTTTGATGCCAGCTACGAAATGACACAGGAACCGCTTGATATGTTTGAGCAGATGATGGACTTCTGGCCGGAGCTTCAGACGCTGCCGGAGCAGGAATTTTTAAGCATTGACGAGTATGCGCATCTGTGCTATCCGAAGAAGGGAGCGGGAATATACGCCTGCCGTCTGGAGAAGCGGACGAAGATCTTTCCGGCTGGCGAGGGACACGAATATTTTCTTGGCAGACCGGGAGATTACATGGCGGTCCGATCCGATGATCTGACGGATATCTATGTGATCCGCGGAGACATTTTTGAACAGACTTATGAGCTGCAGGAATAGATCTTCTGCGTAGAAAACATTGACGCTGATCATTATGTGGGGGAGGACAGAAATTTATCGATACGGTTTAACTGTCCCAGAAATCGGACAGATGCTTGCCGATGGATTCGGCAGACACCACATCATACGGGAACCATTCCCGTGGAAATAACGACTGATAACTGTTTTGCAGGAAGCGTTCGTCCAGAAGAAGGATGGCACCGCGGTCGGTGACGGTTCGTATGACACGACCGGCGGCCTGCAGCACCTTATTCATACCCGGGTACCGGTACGCATAGTTGAAGCCGGTACCCTTTTTCTCGTCGAAATAATTGCGAAAAAGTTCGTTCTGCGTGCAGACCATAGGAAGCCCGGTTCCAACCACGACAGCACCGATCAGGCGGCTGTCCTTCAGGTCGATTCCCTCTCCGAAGATACCGCCCATAACACAAAGTCCGACGGTTGTTCTGATCGGTGTGTCCTGAAAATGGGACAGAAACTCCTCGCGCATTGTCTCACTCATTGAGCTTTCCTGCATATACAGATCCACAGATGTGCGGCAGTAGGCGGATTGCTCCAGATAGTCGCGGATGTCTTCCAGCATGCGGTAGGACGGGAAAAAGATCAGATAGTTTCCGGTCTTTGCCTGAATAAAACGGAGAATATAATCGGTGATCCGCTGATATTCCCGTGGGGTGCGTCTGGTGTATTTCGTGCTGACATCGCGGGCAATGAGCAGCAGACGGTTGGAAGACTGAAACGGGGACGGCGCATAGATCGCATAATCATCCTCTCTGCCCGCAAGCTGTTCCCGGTAATAATTGACCGGAAGGAGTGTGGCAGAAAAGAAAACGGCGCAGCGTCCACGCTTCAGATACAGATCCAGGTTGCCGGACGGATCCATGCACTGCAGATGAAGGCAGAATGCACCGGCACTGTCATAATCGGCGTAAACGATATATTTGTCATCGATCGTCTCAAACACGGCAAGGAAATAGTGGAGTTCAAAATAGAATGCCAGAACCTCCTCGCGGGCATCGCCGTCCAGTGGAAGTGCGGCGGGATCTCCCGGAGTAATGTCCGGAAGAGCCATGTAATCAGAGGAATCTGTGCGACCGTGAAGATATTCTTCTAACAGGGAGGACAGGCGCAGAGCCTTCATGACAAACGGTTCGATCTCGATCGGATCGTAAAGGCGGCGTTCTTCGCAGCCTCGTTTTAATTCTAACAGCTCCTTGTTGCAGCGCTCCAGACTCCGAGCTGTTTTGCGGGAATGCTTTGTCATGATCTTCTTAATCTTGAGAAAGTCCTCCTTGACAAGGCAGGAGGAGTACATTTCCCGGGCACGGTCCACCAGATTGTGTGCCTCATCGATCAGGAAAACGTAGTCATTCTCGGTCTCAAGGGCGAAGAAACGCTTGAGGCAGGCAGTCGGATCAAAGGCATAATTGTAATCGCCGATGATCGCATCACACCAGGTACTGATGTCAAGGCTCATCTCGAACGGGCAGACGTCATGCTTCTCCGCGTAAGCAAGGATCCGTTCGCGCGAAATGGCATTCTCATGGGTCAGGATATCGTAAACGGCATCGTTGATCCGGTCGAAATGACCGAGTGCCCGTGGACAGGTTTGTGGGTTACACTGTGGCTTGTCGAGAAGACAGATCTTTTCCTTAGCGGTCAGTGTGATGAACTTCAGCTGCATGCCCCTGTCGGAGAGAAGAGAGAAGGTCTCCTCTGCCACGGTGCGGGTGATTGTTTTGGCGGTCAGATAGAATATTTTCTCGGTGACACCCTCGCCGATGGACTTGACGGCAGGAAACACGGTGGAGATCGTCTTACCTACGCCGGTAGGTGCTTCGATGTATAACCGTTTGCGCCGCAGAATGCTTTGATAAACACCTTTGACAAGACGCTGTTGTCCCTCGCGGTATTCAAATGGAAAGTCAAGTTCCTGAATGCTCTCGTTGCGTTTCTCCTGCCACTTGATCTGCCAGACAGCCCATTTCGCATATTCATGCAGGAGATCCATGAACCATTTCTCAAGCTCTGCAAAAGGGATACGTTCGGAAAATGTACGCACCTCCTCCGTTGGAATATAGCAGTAGGTCATCTGGATGCCGACATCCTTGAGCTTGTTCTCAAGGGCATAGATATAGCCGTAGCACATCGCCTGCGCTTTGTGGACAGGAACGGGTCCGGTCAGTCGCGATACATGGCGGTAAATGCCCTTGATCTCGTCAATCGTGGTGCCGCTGCCGTCCTTCTCCGGAAAGATGCCGTCAGCGCGGCCCTCTACGGTCATTTCTATTGATACGCCGTCATAGGTGACCGGAAGTGTGATCGAAAGGGGAACCTCGGCGCGGTAGGCAGAGCCCATGCGCTTCTGAAGCTTCTTATGGATGCGTGTACCCTCCTGCATGGCATCCGGGTCGGCGAGACCGCTTTCTGACGTGGTAATATCGCCGCTTCGCAGAATAAATTCCACGAGATTTCGCACGGCTATTTTGACGGTATGCATGGTCTCCTCCTTTCAGTCTGTCCGTAATTATGTACATGACCCTCTTCTTGGATTGTCCTAAATTACGGACAGAACAGTTCTTGTCCGGTACTTTTTCTCTTTCTAAAGCAGCTCCTCCAGCATGTCGCGGTCCCAGAGCACAACCCCGATCTTATCTGCCAGCTTGTGGGCTGCCGGCGTGAAATACTGGTTCGTCAGAACCATAGCAACGTGACATTCATAGAAAGCACGTCCGGCATAGACCTGCTGCACGGCTTCGATCCCGACATCGTAATTGTAGCGTTTGCACTGGATCGCGAAAGAAATTCCATCGCGGTACGCAAGGACATCAACGCCGAAATCACCGCTCGCCTTGGTGCTCTGGGCAAGCTCAAAGCCGTTGGAGGCAAGAATATCGCAGGTCAACGCTTCAAAATCCGTGCCGGAAATATCATCCAGATCGGTCAGTGACCAGTCACCGCGAATGTAATGTGAACGGGAGCGCAGCAGAAAATGGATCTTGTAAATGCAGAAAAGGATCAGGATCAGTCCTGCACACAGAGCAGGCGCAAAGTATGCTCCGCCGCTCCACAAAAACAAAAATAAAAGCCCCACCGGGACCAGTGCGGCAAGTATGCCCCACAAAAATATATGTAAAGTCAGTCTTTTACGTCTCATAATGTAATCATGCCTTTCGATAAGTTGCAAGCGTTCGATCAAACTGCAAGCATTAAACCACAGACACACGACGGAAAGAATGTGTGTTCGGTAAAGAATATAATACAGGATGCCGGAGGAAAATGCAAGGTGGGAAGGCAGTATTTACGAGGGGAGGTTGTTGTTTTCCTGCGGATTCTTTTATATAATGATGCTGGAGCAACGAATGATTGTGCTTTGTCGGCCGGACCGGTCTGAAAGCAGACAGAAAGGAAGAAATCTATGGATTATTTATCACATAATATTGCCGTCAATTTAAAGAGGATCCGTACCTCAAAGGGGATGAGCCTGGACGTGGTCGCGGAGCAGACCGGAGTCAGCAAGAGTATGCTGGCGCAGATTGAGCGCGGAACAGCCAATCCGTCCATCGGCGTTCTCGGCAAGATCGTGAGTGGACTTCGCCTTGATTTTAATGAGCTGATCCAGACACCGCCGTTAGATTCGTATCTGGTCCGGACGGAGGAGACACCGCCGATCAAGGAGGTGCCGGGACAGTATCGGGTGTGGAACTGTTTTCCGATCGAGGATAATCATATGGTCGAGATCTACCGGATCGATATTGAACCGGACGGCATTTACGCCAGCGGCAGCCATGGCGAGCGGACACGGGAGTATCTTGCGGTCATGGAGGGGGAGCTTACCGTGGAATTAAAGGATGGCGAGCATATCGTGACGGCGGCGGATGTATTTCGTTTTGAATCCGATCAGTTTCATCGTTACATCAACAACGGGGATCAGAAGGTTCGTTTTATGACATTTTTTGTTGCATATTAATGTGTGCAGGTATGGAGGAAGAAGCGTTTTTTATGGTGGACCTGTTATATTGACTGTACTATTTTTGGTACTCCGTAAGAAGTAGAAATGGTATTATAATAGCACACATCGTGCAATATATTGCACAAAATAAAATAAAGTGAAATTTTTTAGCCGTTGGTATTGACATGATTGCGATGACGTGCTATTTTATAGGTGTTCAATATAAAGGACGGCGGATGTGAGATACAGACGCACAGTACAGATGTTATGCTGAACGCATCACATCAGACAATTTAACACATCATACATGCAACAATGACGTTGTGATTTTCAAATTATTTTGAAAACACAGCGTCTTTTTTGCTTTATAGGAAACTTCTTGTCAGGAAGGTGCCCGTAACGCAGTGGGAAGTCAACAAACACAGCGATTATTCATTAAGGAGGATACGATTATGAAATTAAAAGAAACAGGATTAACAAAGGAGCAGTTAAAGGAAAAAGTAAACAAATATATGATCGAAACTTATGAGCGTTTTGATTTTATTGCAGAGACAGCAAAGGATATGTATATGTACGATGAGAATGGTACACCTTATCTTGACTTTTATGCAGGTATTGCCGTAAACAGCGCCGGTAACTGTAATGAGAAGGTTGTGGCAGCAATTCAGGATCAGGCAAAGGATATCATTCATACATTTAACTATCCATACACCGTACCACAGGCACTCTTGGCAGAGAAGATCTGTACGACGATCGGAATGGATAAGATCTTTTTCCAGAATTCAGGAACTGAGGCAAATGAGGCAATGATCAAGATGGCAAGAAAATATGGTGTTGAGAAATATGGTCCGAATAAATACAACATCGTTTCCGCTAAAATGTCTTTCCATGGACGTACCTTTGGTGCAATGAGTGCGACCGGTCAGCCGGACAATGCCTGCCAGATCGGTTTTGGTAATATGACTCCCGGATTTACATATGCGGAGTACAATAATCTGGACTCCTTCAAGGCGGCTGTAACCGATGACACGATCGGTATCATGATCGAGCCGGTACAGGGCGAGGGTGGTGTCAATCCGGCAACACCGGAGTTCATGACAGGACTTCGTAAGCTCTGTGATGAGAAGGGCATTCTTCTTCTGCTGGATGAGGTTCAGACAGGATGGTGCAGAACCGGTGCGGTGATGTCTTATATGAATTACGGTGTAAAGCCGGATATCGTTTCCATGGCAAAAGCAATGGGCGGCGGCATGCCGATCGGTGCAATCTGTGCAACGGCTGAGGTGGCAAAAGCATTTACACCGGGCTCTCACGGAACCACATACGGCGGTCATCCGGTTGCCTGTGCGGCATCTCTTGCGCAGATCGGAGAGCTTTTGGACAGAGATCTCGCCGGCAACGCAAAGAAGATGGGTGCTTACTTTATGGATAAGCTTTCTACACTTCCACATGTTAAGGAAGTACGTGGACAGGGACTTTTAGTTGGTGTTGAATTTGATGATACCATCAGCGGCGTAGATGTTAAGCATAAATGTTTTGATAAGAAGCTTCTCATTACGGCGATCGGTGCGCACATCATCCGTATGGTACCTCCACTGATCCTGACCGAAGAGGATTGCGATAAGGCATACGAGATCATCAAGGAATCTGTTGAAGAACTCAGTAAATAATCTGGAGGGAAACAGTTTGAAACAATATGTAATTACAGTCGGTTGTGAGTATGGCTGCGGAGGATCTGCTGTAGGAAGGGCCCTGGCAAGAAATCTTGGCATCGCTTATTACGACCGGACACTGATCGATAAGATCATAGAAGAAACCGGCGTCTCCCACGATCTCATGGAGATGGCGGACGCCGGCAAAGATGTAAAAGGTAAACGGGAAAATGCTGCCGGATCAACCAGTCTGGCGAAGTATAAAAATCTGACGGACCGTGTTGTTTATATTCAGAAGGAAGTTGTGAAAAAGCTTGCGGCGCGTTCCTCCTGTGTTATCATCGGAAGATGCAGTGACTATATTTTGCGAAACAATCCGAGATGCGTCAATGTATTTATTTATGCACCGGATAAGGTGCGTGTTCAAAATGTCATGCAGGAGCTGAAGGTGGGCGAGGAAAAGGCGAAGGAGCTGATCCGTGAAAATGATCAGATGCTTCATGCCCGTTACAAGCAGATGACAGGCTCAAACCGTGGCGCAAGACACAATCGTCATATGTTGATCGACAGCAGTGTTCTCGGAGTGGAAGAAACTGCAAAATATATTGAAGAATTTGTTGTAAAGGCACTTGCCAAAACTGAGGATACGGCAGAAGAAGGAAGGTGACTGTGATGGAGAACAAGAAAGCTTCGGAATTTGACAAGGTATTTAGTGCATGGGATATTCTGGTCATTGCCTTCGGCGCAATGATCGGCTGGGGCTGGGTAGTATCCAGTGGAGACTGGATCGTCAAGGGCGGTGTGCTCGGCGCAGCGCTTGGTTTTGTGATCGGCGGTATCATGATCTTTTTCATCGGTCTTACCTATGCTGAGCTGACGGCAGCGATGCCGCAATGTGGTGGCGAGCATGTATTCAGTCACCGTGCCATGGGCTCGACCGGATCCTTTATCTGTACCTGGGCGATCGTGCTGGGATATGTCAGCGTTGTGTGTTTTGAGGCATGTGCGCTTCCGACGATCGTTACTTATATATATCCGGGATTCTTAAAAGGGTATCTCTATTCGGTTGCAGGCTTTGATATTTATGCATCATGGCTTGCCGTGGCAATCATCATGTCAATATTGATCACCTATATCAATATCCGCGGAGCCAAAACGGCGGCGATCCTGCAGACGGTTCTCACCGTGATCATCGGTGGTGTCGGTATTCTTCTGATCGTTGCATCGGTTGTGACCGGAGATACCTCTAATCTGGATGGGCAGCTATTTCTGGGAAAAGATACAATGACTTCGTTTAAGGCGGTAATTGCAGTCGCGGTGACAACCCCGTTTTTCTTTATTGGCTTTGACGTAATTCCGCAGGCGGCAGAGGAGATCAATGTGCCGTTAAAGAAGATTGGTAAAATGATGCTTCTTTCCATTGTGATGGCGGTTACATTTTACGCACTCATCATTCTTGCGGTGGGATATGTACTAAATCACACGGAGATTGGGGCGGCCATGGGAGGCTCCGGTCTGGTGACTGCCGATGCGATGGCAAAGGCATTTAACAGCTCGATCATGTCCAAGGTGCTGATCGTCGGCGGTATGTGTGGTATCGTGACAAGCTGGAATTCATTCATGATCGGCGGAAGCCGCGCAATGTATTCGATGGCTGAGTCTTATATGATCCCGAAAATGTTTGCAAAGCTTCATCCGAAGTATAAGACACCGATCAATTCCCTGTATCTGATCGGACTGCTTTCCTGTCTGGCTCCGCTTGCCGGACGTAAGATGCTGGTGTGGGTATGCGATGCCGGAAACTTTGGATGCTGTCTTGCTTATTGTATGGTTTCTTTATCTTTCCTGATCCTGCGTAAGAAGGAGCCGGATATGCCGAGACCGTACAAGGTTGGTCCTTATAAATTTGTTGGAACCATGGCGGTGCTGATGTCCGCATTTATGATCCTGATGTACATGATCCCGGGATCCGGCGCAACACTCGTCTGGCAGGAATGGGCAATGGCAGGCGGCTGGTGCGTACTTGGTGGAGTATTCTTCGTTGTCTGCAAGCTGAAATATAAGGAAGAATTCGGCTCCCTTGTCGAGATCATTTCCGATGAGGATGCAGCAGCACTGCAGTCCAGCGACGAAGAGATCAATGCAGCGCTGGATGCGGCGATCGATGCAGCAATCAACTCCGTGCTGGAGCGGGAATATATCGGTTCACTTTTGTAGTGGCAGGAATGGAGGATTACAATGAAAGAATTTACGTTTTCGGTACCACAGAACATCATTGTGGGAAAAGGAAGTCTTGCGAAGCTTCCGGAGGTAGCAGAAAAGCTTGGAGGAAAACATGGATTTATTATATCCGGTCCTCATTTAAATAAAATGGGAATTGTGGGTTCCTGTGCAGATGCACTGAAAGCAAAGGGGATCGAGAGCAGCGTATTTACGGAGACGGAAGGTAATCCTTCCGTGGAAACCGTAGATAAAGCAGCGGAAGCGTACAAGGCAAGCGGTGCTGACTTCATCGTTGCACTGGGCGGCGGTTCGCCGATGGATGTGGCAAAAGCGGTCGGCGTTGTTGCAAAATACGGCGGAAGCATCACGGAGTATGAGGGCGCTGACAAAGTGCCGGGAGACATCATTCCGCTGATCGCCGTGCCGACTACGGCAGGAACCGGCTCCGAAGTGACCGCTTTTTCGGTCATCACCGATCACAGCCGTAATTATAAGCTGACGGTTTTCAGTTACAAGCTGATCCCGTCCTATGCGATCCTGGATGCGGAGCTGCTCACAACGGCTCCGGTATCTGTGGCGGCTGCATGTGGTATTGATGCGATGGTACATGCGCTTGAAGCATATATTTCCACGGCCGCATCTCCATTCTCGGATGCAATGGCAGAGAAGGCACTGGAACTGATCGGTGCGAATATCCGCCGCTACACAGCGAACCGCAGCGATATCGAGGCAGCCGAAAATATGCTTGTAGGAAGCCTGTTTGCCGGCATTGCGTTCTCATGGGCGCGTCTCGGCGATGTCCATGCCATGAGCCATCCGGTCAGTGCCTTCTTCAATGTTCCGCATGGCGTTGCCAATGCAATTCTTCTTCCTACAATTGTAGAATACAATGCGCTGGCAGATCATGGAAAATACTTCAATATCTACAATTACATTGCACCGCTGCCGGCTGCTTTGGAGGAGTTCACCCCGGACATGCTGGTGGATGCGATCGTCGAGCTGAATGACTCGCTTGGTATTCCTGACGGATTGGAAGAAGTCGGCGTGACGAAGGATAAGTTTGACGCAATGGCAGACGATGCCATGAAGAGCGGCAATATCGCGGTAAATCCGAGAAGCACGACGAAAAAGGATGTGCTGGCACTGTATGAAAAGGCGTTTTCGGGTTTGGAATAATAGGATGTTGGGGACAAAAGGTAATTTGAGCCTTGCATCCTGATCTGCAATCACAACTTGTACCGCCCTCCAAAGGTTAGAATGGGAAATCTAACGATTGGGGGGCGGTATTTTCGTGTCCGATCCTTTTGACTGGTACATTTTTATGGAATCAGGTCAGAAAAAATGTAGCGAATAAAGAGAACTAGATCAGAAAAAATGTAATAAATTCATGGAATCAGGTCAGAAAAAATGTAGTATATATACTTGAATAGGTCAGAAAAAATGTGGTATGATAATGATAAAGAGGTGATTAAGTATGTATAGAACAGCAATGGATGCTCTTTTGCAGTGGAAAGAGAAAATAAATCGAAAACCCCTGATCATAATGGGGGCCAGACAGGTTGGTAAGACGTGGCTGATGAAAGAATTTGGAAAGACGCATTATGAGAAAACAGCATATATTTCATTCTATAATAATAAGAGAATGGATGATGTGTTCCAGGCGGATTTTGATATAAAACGTATCCTCATGAATTTAAATATCGAGTCGGGCGTTACGATCACACCGGGTGATACACTGATTATTCTGGATGAAATACAAGATTCTCCCAAGGTGTTGGAATCGTTAAAATATTTTTGTGAGGAGGCACCGCAATATCATGTTGTTGCCGCTGGCTCGCTTTTAGGCGTGACAATTCATGAAGGTGTTTCTTATCCGGTAGGGAAGGTAGATCTGTTGGATCTGTATCCTCTTAATTTTCGGGAATTTCTCTATGCGATGGATGAACAGAGCCTGGCAGATGCCCTTGCGACGAAGGACTATGCCTTGATTGATAATTTTTCGGAGAAGTATTTATTCTGGTTAAAAAATTATTATTATGTAGGCGGTATGCCTGCGGTTGTGGACGAGTTTCGTCAAAACAGGGATTATGCGGAGGTTCGTCAGATTCAAAACGATATTGTGCGGCAGTATGAGGGCGACTTTGGAAAGCATGTGGATGCGCGGACTCTGCCAAGGATTCGCCTTGTATGGGACTCGGTTCCGTTACAGCTTGCCAAAGAAAATAAAAAGTTTTTCTTTGGACAGATAAAAAAGGGTGCGCGCAGCAGTGAGTACGAGATTGCAATCCAGTGGCTGGTAGATTGTGGTCTTATCTATAAAGTGAATCGCGTGAATGAACCGAATATGCCATTGAAGGCGTATAAGAGCATGAATGCATATAAGCTTTTTGTGCTGGATGTGGGCTTGTTAGGGGCAATGAGCGAACTGGAAGCGGAATCTATATTAGAAGGCAACGATATTTTTATCGAATTTAAAGGAGCACTTACCGAGCAATATGTTTTGCAGCAGTTAATTTCAGATACGCGGTATAATCCATATTATTTTGGCACAGAAAAGGCAACCTTTGAACAGGATTTTCTGATTCAAAAGGGAAAGGATATTGTTCCGATCGAGGTGAAAGCCGGTGAGAATATCCGCTCGCAAAGTCTAAAAGCATATTGCGATAAATATAAGCCGAATAAGGCGGTGCGCTTTTCGACGTTAAAGTATATGGATCAGGGATGGATGGAAAATATTCCATTGTATGCGGTCTGTAATTTGTAGAAATGATGATGTCAAACTATGGCTTTGAGAGGAAAGGAAGATGCAGGATTATGAATATACAATCCGTGGCGGTATTGGGAGCAGGGGCAGTTGGCTCCTATGTGATATGGGGACTGTCCCTTATTCAGGAGGTTGTGGAATGGAATTAGAATCGATAACATAAGGATTGTCTTTGGGAGAGAATATGGATATAATAGGCGTGATAAGAGTATTCGGTGCCTGACAGACTGACGCACCGGCAGATAATGATCAGAAAGGAAATCAGGATTATGGCAGATAAAGAGTATGGTTTTGAGGAGACGATGGTGACATTGACCGATGAGGACGGTCTGGAGAAGGATTTCTATGTGGATGAGATCTACGAGGTAGATGGACGTCTCTATGCGGCAGTCATTCCGTCCGATGTTGAGAATGTAACGGAGTATTATGTGTTCCGGTTGATCGACCTTGGAAATGATGACTTCGAGATGGAGGATATCGAGGAAGAGGCGGAGTATGATGCGGCAGCAGATGCGTATGAGGAGATTCTGGATACAAGGATGTGGAACCGGGAGTTTGAGGGAGAGTAATCATGTCCGAGAATAACACCCCCGATTCAAAGGACTCCCGCCCTTCCGTGGCGCGTCCGCTCCTCAACATCACCTCCGCCATTATCTCAGCCCTTCCGGCGGTCGATCCGCGGCTTCTCGCAGTGCCGGTGATCGCCAGCGTGGTCAATGAGATTGGTGCCTTTTTCGATGCGGCGAGCATCGAGCGGCGTCTGCATGAGCTGGAGGTTAAATTGAATGAGCAGACGGTGAGTGTGGACAGGCTGCAGGAACGGCTGGAATGTCTGGACGAGCATGGAAGATATGTGTTTCGCAACAATCTCAAACATCTGTGTCTGACGGCGCTTCCTGAGACGACAGATACCTTGATCAACAGCATGATCGCATATCTTATGGAGGATGCGCAGGAAATGGATGAGGAGATATGCGAGATTGTCTCTGCCTGCAATGCCAATGATATCCGTTTTTTGAAAAGGCTGAAGCAATTCCTCGAGAAAGGGGAGCGGACGCAACAGAATCAGAAATATATAGAGGCACAGCAGAATGCGGCACAAAGCCATGAAAACGACTCCGTGGGAGGCGGATTTTTCACGCCGACACGGTGGCAGGATCGTAATGTAATTTACGGAGAGAACACCATTTTCTGGAAGGATTTTACAAAGTTTTTCAATATGATCAATATAGATGATATGGGGCGTATTTTAAATCAGACGGCTGTGGATCGTGACGGCAACGAGAATATGGAATGGGCGTATCTGATGCGATCGCTGCTGAAATTTCAAAATCTCGGAGTTGTGCAGGTGGAATTTCGGGCGACAGTGGGGACGATTAGTGCCAATCATGTGGAGCGGTTCCATATTACATTGTTTGGGCAAAGATTGTTAAAGTACATATAAATATTGGAGAAAGATCATGAAAATTTTTGTTGACGCGGATGCCTGTCCGGTGGTAGATATTGTAGAGAAGATTGCAGGCAGTCACCATATTCCGGTGACGCTTTTATGTGATACCAACCATGTGCTGCGCTCTGATTACAGTGATGTGATCGTGGTGGGAGCAGGGGCGGATGCCGTTGATTATAAGCTGATCAGCCTTTGTAAGAGGGACGATATCGTGGTGACGCAGGATTACGGTGTAGCCGCGATGGCACTTGGAAAGGGTGCGGCGGCGATCCATCAGTCCGGAAAGTGGTACACCAATGAGAATATCGATCAGATGCTGATGGAGCGTCATCTGAACCGAAAGGCACGCCGCTCCTCTCACAAGAATCATATCAAGGGTCCGAAAAAGCGGACAGCGGAAGATGATGAGAGGTTTCGTGATTCTTTGGAAAGGTTGGTTCAGGCAAGGCTTCGGGAGATTACTTGACAGAGAAAACAGACAGAAAGAGTAGGAAGCGATTTAATTATGAAAGGACTTTATAAATTCAACGATTTCATTGAGCGCTGGATGGCATTTGTGACGCCGTCCTGCCTGCTGTTTGGAGTGTTGTTTCCGCAGATTGCAAAGCATGGAGTGCCGTATGTGCCCTATGTCTTTGCTTTTATTACGTTTACGGGGGCACTTAAATCCCGGTTTCGCGATGTGGCAAATGTGTTTAAGGCACCATGGGCGTTGCTTGTTATCATGCTTCTGCTGCATCTTGTGATCCCGGGTGTGGCATGCGGTGTTGGAAATCTGATATTTCCGGATAATGCAAATCTGGTGACTGGTATGGTTTTGGAGTTTGCGGTTCCGACGGCGGTGGTCAGTATGATGTGGGTGACGATCTATGGCGGCAACAGTGCACTGACGCTGGCGTTGATCGTGATCGACACGGTTCTGGCGCCGTTTTTGATCCCGCTTACCCTGCGGCTTTTCGTTGGTTCCAGAGTGACGATCGACATGACACATATGATCCGCCGGTTGATCTTTATGGTGGCGGTGCCGGCACTGGCGGCAATGACGTTAAATGAGATCAGCAGGGGGCGTGCGCAGGAAACGCTTCCGAAGAAGCTGGCACCGTTTTCAAAAATGGCACTGATCTTTGTCGTCGCTTCCAATTCCTCCGGGGTGGCACCATACGTCCGTCATATGACGGTGGAGCGGTTCGAGGTGGCAGGGCTGATCCTCTGTCTGGCTGCAGGCGGCTACCTTGTCGGAATGGGAATTGCCCGTTTTATGGGACAGGACAGAGACACGCAGATCTCGATGATGTATGGAGCAGGTATGCGCAATATCAGTGCGGGAGCGGTGATCGCCACGACATCCTTTCCGGGAGAGGTGCTGTTTCCGGTGCTGATCGGCACGCTGTTTCAGCAGGTGCTTGCAGCACTGTATGGAAAAATCCTGTGCGATAATTCCGGAAAAGGACAATGATACTGTTTGCCGCCTGTATCATACTATGCGAAAAGAAATATTGTAAATTCGAAGAAAACGCAGTATAGTAAGCGTAAATTATTATAACATTACAAAAAGAAATACGAATCATTGTTACATCATCACAATGTATCGACCATGGGAAGATAGTATGATAGTAGCAATCAAAGACAACACGAGATAACGAAGGCGTTACCAAGACATTGGTAGCGCCTTTTTGATTTTATTCTTGCAGTATCGTCTTTGAAATTCGTGAAGTAAGGAGGCAGATCATGAATAAAAGTATTGGTTACATTACCGGTGAAGAATTTATGGAGCTGGCAGCCGTTCAGGGCGCCAAAGTGTTATCTGTCCCGAAATCACTTCATCGAAGGATCGGTAAAGTCAACATCTTAGAGGTGCCGGACATTGAGAAATATGTTGAGGAGGATGAGATCATTATTTCGACATTATTTCCGTTTAAAGATAATCTGGAAGAATTTATCCGACTGCTTCGCAAGCTTGCAAAACGAAATATCACAGGATTTGCGATTAAGCCAAGACGGTTTATTCAGACGATTCCGGAGGAGGTCATTATGATTGCCGGGGAATTGGATATGCTTCTGATCGAGCTGCCGGATGACACGGTATTTGCGGATGTGGTTTATGAAGCGGTTCAGAAAATTTCCAATAAATCTGTCGATCTGTTTTTGCAGATCCAGAAAAGGACCGAGGCACTTCTGCTGAAAATGAATCAAAGCAGAGACATTCTTGAGACAATGCAATGCATTGAGGAAGAGCTTGGCATTCCATTGTTTCTCATTGATTCCATGAATAAAAGTTTTCTGACACCCGGAGCAAAAGAGCGGCTGGGAGATCTTGATTATGACGTGTGTAAGAAGATCCGCAGTAAGGCATCCGATGGCAAGATGAGCCAGCTGTTGCTGAGAAACCGGCAGGTGAAAATGTACACGATGGAGGTGCATGACCGGAATCTTTCCAGTATGCTTTTAAATCTGATCACGGGAGAACCGATTTCCGGAGTGGAGGCAGGAATCCTGGAAAACGTTGCGCAGATGCTTTTCATACAGGTTAGAAATTATCATATTATCCGGGAGCAGGCAAGAAAATATAAAGCTAATTTCCTGATCGACTGTCTCAAAGGAATTCTTGTTTATCAGCAGGATATTCTCAAATATGCGGCAGACGCAGACATTCAGATCGACAGTCAAAGTAAATACGGTGTGGCGATTTTGAATAAAGAGGAATGGCGGCCGATGCGGGAGCAGCAGATGAAATTTCTGATGCGGCAGTGGGAAAAGAAATTTTTGGTGGTTACGCTGGAGGACAATATTGTATTGATCCTGAATGAAAAGCAGCTGGAGCACCTTGAGGAGTTGTTTGAACGCTATTTTCTGCAGCAGCAGATACCGGCAGAAAATATATGCATCTATGTCAGCGATGGTGATGAGATCACCTCTCTGGCAAAGGAATATCAACAGGCACTTCTGATCAAACGGATCGCGGGACTTTGCAATCTGAAAAGGGCAGTGATCCGGTACCGGGATCTGGGAAGCTACACGGTTCTGTCACTGCTTCCGATGGAACACCCGGAAATCCTCAGGATGGAGGAACGTTTTGTAAAACCGATCCGGGAATATGACACAGCGCATAATACAAAGCTTTTGGAAACGCTGAGTACATATTTTGGGACAGAGCAAAATCTTCGTGAAACGGCAGCGTGTATGTATACGCATTACAACACGATCAGTTACCGGATGGAGAAGATCAGGGAACTGCTTGCGCTTCCGAAATGGGATGCGGAGATCCAGTTGCAGTTACAGATTGCATTGAAACTGTGGAACATGAATTTCAAAGATAGAAATGAGGCGGCAAGATGAAGATAAACAAATTTAATCCAATCATTAAGACAAATCAATTGAAGATCCGGTTTGGTGATTTTGTAGCAAATCAAAATATCAACTTGTCCGTATATGCCGGACAGATTCAGTCGATCGTTGGAGAAAACGGTGCCGGCAAAAGCACATTGATGAAAATGCTTTACGGTACATATAAGCCGACATCGGGAGAAATCTTAGTGGACAGGGAACGGGTTCATATGACGCCGCAGATCGCAATGCGGCTTGGCATCGGTATGGTGTTTCAGGACTTTCGGATCATCCCGGCATTTACCGCGTTTGAAAATATCATGATGGCACTTCCGAAGGAGAAAAGAAAACGTCCGAAGGAAGAGATCAAGAAGGAGATTTGTGAGATCTCACAGAAATATAAGATTCCGGTTGATCCGGATATGCTGGTCGGTCAGATGGATCTGGGACAAAGACAGCGGGTGGAGATCATCAAGGTATTGATGATGGGAAAAATGCGTGTACTGATTTTTGATGAGCCAACCAGTGTGCTGACACAGCAGGAGGCACAGGAATTTATCAAAATGCTTCAGTCTATGCGCGATGACGGTTATGCGATCCTTCTGATCACCCACAAGCTTCATGAGGTTATGGCATGCTCCGATGTGATCACCGTGCTTCGCCACGGCGAGATCGTTGAGAAGGAAGAGAAAGAAAACGGCTACGATCAGGAGCGGCTGATCTCGAAAATGATGGGTGGCGAGGTGACGATCCACACCGATTATGAGGATCAGAAAAAGGTCTTTGAAAAGGAAGAGGTTCTTTTGGAAGGAAAGGACATGAGCATCTACAATGCACAGCACCGGGAGTTGATCCGGCACGGCAATCTGACCATGAAAGCCGGCGAGATCATCGGTCTGGCAGGAATCTCAGGACGAGGACAGCGAGAGCTTCTTGAGACATTGTTTGGTGTCAATGTCCTGAAAATGGGACAGCTTACGATCGCCGGCAAGGATATGACAAAGTCCTCGATCCGGGACAGGATCGAAGCGGGAATGGCACTTGTATCGGAGGATCCAAAGAGAGATAATGTCGTCGCCGGAATGAAGATTTATGAGCATTTCGCTTTGAACGGACCGGAGATTTCCTATAAAAAGGTTGGAATCAACTGGAAGGATCTGACCGATAAGATGGACACATCCAAAGCCGTAAAGGAGCTTGGTGTTCCGGAGAAAACAAGAGAGCTTGCGACACTTTCCGGTGGAAATATACAGCGTTGTATGCTGGCAAGAGCCGTGATGAAGCAGCCGAAGATCCTTTTGGCAAGCTATCCGAGCCGCGGACTTGATGTCGGAACCGTGGAGATGGTTCATCAGACATTGGTGGAATTAAGAAATCAAGGCTGCAGCATTCTTCTTGTTTCTGAGGATCTGGAGGAGCTGTTATCTGTATCTGACAGCATTGTCGTGATCAGCGGGGACACCCTGACGGAGAAGTTAGATCCGAAGACAACATCGGCACTGGAAATTGGAGATCTGATGATAGGAGGAAAAGAGCATGAAAGATAAAACGGAATCAATCAAACAGGCGTTGCTTACAGTGCTCGCGCTGGCAGTGATGGTCGTAATATTCGGCGTTTTCCTGATGACTCAGGGCGTCAATCCCATTCAGATCTATGGTGATATGATCGTGTCCACGCTGGGTAATTCTTACGGAATCGGGCAGGTTGTTGTGAAATCGTCTCCATTCATTATGGTTGCCGTGGCGACTGCGATCTCCGCAAAGGCAGGACTGGTCAATGTCGGCGGGGAAGGACAACTCGCGATCGGTGCTCTGCTTGCAACGTTTGTGGCGGTCTTTGTTGCTAAATCCATGCCGGGTCCGGTTGGAATCCTTCTGATGCTTGTGGCAGGAGCGCTTGGTGGAGCAGTATGGAGCGGACTTGCCGGACTGATGAAGGTCAAAGCGGGGATGAATGAAACGCTGACCACGGTAATTATGAATTACATAGCATATGATATTGTTAGTTTCTTTGTGTATGGCATCCTCAAGGATCCGGAATCCTTCAGCTGGCCGATGTCCCCGGAGATTGCAGATAAGCTCCGGCTGCCGGAGATCTATGTTGGTGTAAGCATCGGAATCTTCGGTGCTGTGGCGGTGGCAATTGTCACCTGGCTTGTTTTAAAGAAAAGCGCCTGTGGCTTTCGGCTTCGTGTGATCGGCGGAAATGCAGAGGCGGCAAAGCATGCAGGATTTTCAGTGGCGAAGATCCAGATGGCTGCCATGTTGATCTCCGGTGCAATTTCCGGAATCGCAGGTATGGTAGAGATTGCCGGAGTTGAAGGAAGACTTCGTACGACAACCGGCGTAAATTATGGATATTACGGTTTTCTGGCAGCATGGATGGCATGGAACAATCCGCTGGCAGCGATCATTACCTCCGTGGTGATCGGATTCCTGTGTGTAGCGGGTAACGTGTTGGAGCAGTCCAGTGGTCTTCCATCCTCCGGAACCAAGATTTTGATGGCACTCGTTTTACTTGGCATTTTGTGGAAAGGAAAGGGGCGTAAGAAATGTTCATAACATCTTTATTATCTGGAGCAATCCAGTGTGGTACCTCCGTTCTCTATGGCATTTACGGTGAGACGGTAACCGAGCGTGTGGGCGTGATCAACCTTGGCACCGAAGGCTGTATGGTGGTCGGAGCTCTTGCGGCATATGTGTGTACCTATCACACAAAGTCCCCGCTTCTCGGTATTTTGATGGCGGCAATCGGTGGCGGTGTCCTTGCACTGCTTCATGCGATTCTGGTCATCGGCAGAAAAGCTAATCAGCTTGCGACAGGTCTTACGATCATGTTTCTGGGGCTTGGTCTTACGTCGTTTCTGGGACAGCAGTACGTCAGCGTTTCCATTGATGGACTTAGCATGATACCGATTCCGGTTCTGTCCGGGATTCCGGTCATAGGAACAGCGCTGTTTAATCAGGACATTCTCGTATATGTTTCTTATATACTCTGTCCGTTGCTTTGTTATCTGTTGTTTAAGACAAGGCTGGGATTGTTACTTCGGGCAACCGGCGAGGACGAGGAGGTTGTATTTGCCTACGGTGCAAACCCGAAGCTGTTACGTTATATTGGTGTCGTGCTTGGCGGTATGATTTCTGCGATCGGCGGAGCGCAGCTTGCCATTGCTTATACACATACATGGATTGAAAATATGACAAACGGTCGTGGCATTATCGCGGTAGCTCTTGTCGTACTTGCCGGATATCATCCGAAGAAAGCGATGATCGGTGCCTACATTTTCGGTGGCGCACAGGCGTTGCAGCTTTTACTGCAGGCACAGGGCGTTCATATTTCCACATTCATCCTGCAGATGTTTCCGTATCTGTTCACAATCTGCGCATTGTTCTTTGCATCCCGCAAGAAGGTTCAGGCAATGCCTGCAGAATTAAAGAAGATTATTGAGAGCTCTGCGAATTCGTAGAACTTAAGATAAATAATTAAGAAAAGAGAGGTAATCACTATGAAAAAGAAAATCTGGAAAAAATTGATGTCAGTCGTCCTCTGCGGTGCCATGGTATTTTCGATGGCGGGCTGCGGAAATACCGGTGGAACAAACAGTTCCAGTGAAGCAGATTCTTCTGCGAAAACAAGCTCTGAGAAAACAGACAGCAAGAAAACAACCGTAGGTTTTATCTTTGTCGGAGCAAAAGATGATTACGGATACAATCAGGCGGCATACAATGCCAGCGTAGCTGTTGAGAAGCATTTTGGTGATCAGATTCAGGTGCTGCGTCAGGAAAATGTACCGGAGACAGAGGAGGCATCCAGAGCTCTGGAGCAGATGATCCAGAAGGGTGCAACCGTGCTCTTCCCGACATCCTACGGACATCTTGAGCCGGCAATGGATGTAGCAAAGAAATATCCGGATGTTACATTCTTCCATCAGGGCGGTTTAAAGACAATGGATAATCTTGGAACCTATTTCGGAACCATCTGGCAGAGCTTTTATCTTTGTGGTATCGCCGCAGGTGCCAATACAAAATCAAATAAGCTTGGTTTCGTGGCATCCTTCCCAATCCCACAGGTTCTTGCAAATATCAATGCCTTTGAACTGGGTGCAAAATCAGTGAATCCGGATGCGACAACCTCTGTCATCTTTACCGGAAGCTGGAGTGATCCTGCATTGCAGACAAGCTCCGCCAACACATTGATCGACAAGGGCATTGATGTTATCGCGCAGCATCAGGACAGCACCAAGACAATCGTTGAGCTTTGTGAGCAGAAGGGTGTTTACTGTGTCGGCGATCACGCAGATGCGTCAGATCTTGCACCAAATACATGGCTGACCGGTGCTGTATGGCATTGGGATGACCTGTTCATCGATATGGTACAGACAGCGATCGACGGCAAGTTCGACGGAAGCAAATATGATGGAAAATATCGTGGTGGTCTGAAGGAGGGCGTAGTAGATATCGCTCCGTTTGGTAAGAGCGTATCAGAGGATACCCAGAAGAAGATCGAAGAGGAAAAGGATAAGATGATCAATGATGATTATAATCCATTCAGCGATGAGATCAAGGATCAGAAGGGCAATATCGTCTGCAAGAAGGGTCAGACACTGACCATTGATGAGATCGAGTCTATGGATTATCTGGTCGATGGTGTGATCGGAAGCACAAAATAAAGAAATAATTCAGATCGGGGAGCTGCTTCTTATGACAATGTGGGAGGCAGCTTTTCCCGTAAACAGAGAGGAACGGTGATTATGATGTATATAAATTCGGAACCTTACAAGTGGCCTTATAACGGAGATCTCAGAGCAGACAACACCGCACTGATGATCATTGATATGCAGACGGATTTCTGCGGAGAGGGTGGTTATGTGGATGCCATGGGATATGATATTTCCCTGACGAGGCGTGCGATCGAGCCGATCAAAAGGCTGCTTGCGGCAGCCAGAAAGGTGGAGGGTCTGACGATCATCCACACCAGAGAGGGGCATCGTCCGGATCTGTCGGATCTTCCGGAAAATAAGCGCTGGAGAAGCGCACAGATCGGCGCGGAAATTGGCGCAAAGGGACCGAAGGGAAGGATTCTTGTCCGTGGAGAAGAAGGCTGGGATATCATTCCGGAGCTTTATCCGAAGGAGGGCGAGATCATTATTGACAAGCCGGGCAAGGGAAGCTTTTGTGCGACAGATCTGGAGCTGATCCTTCGTCAGAAGGGCATTGAAAATATTATTCTGACCGGAATCACTACGGATGTCTGTGTTCACACAACGATGCGCGAGGCAAACGACCGCGGTTTTGAGTGTGTGATTCTTGAGGACTGCACCGGAGCCACTGATTTTGGCAATCATCAGGCAGCGATCAAAATGGTCACGATGCAGGGTGGCGTCTTTGGTGCCGTGTCTGACTCGGCAAGTGTGATTGAGGCGTTGGAGAAGCTGGCAGGAGAATAGCAATAAAAGATTTGTTGGCATAGGAAAGGATGTATTGGAATGATAGTAGATGCAAAACCATATGAATATACCTTTGATCCGGAGAAGACGGCACTTCTTGTGATCGATATGCAGAGAGATTTCTGCGAGCACGGCGGCTTCGGAGAGATGCTTGGCAATGACATTTCTGAGGTGACGGCAATTATACCGCAGGTTGGTAAAGTGATCGATCATTGCAGAAGTCTTGGCATGCCGGTGATCTATACAAAGGAAGGTCATCTGCCGGATCTGTCGGACTGTCCACCGAGTAAGCTGCGCCGCTCGAAGAAGCAGGGCGCTGGGATTGGTGATATGGGACCGATGGGACGGATCATGATCCAGGGGGAGCCGGGCAATGACATTGTGCCGGAGCTTTATCCGAAGGAAGAGGATATCGTGATCCATAAATGTGGTAAGGGCTCTTTCTATAAGACAGCCCTGGAAGATAATCTGCAGGAAAAGGGAATTGAATCGCTGATCGTGACCGGTGTAACGACGCATGTCTGTGTGCAGACCACGATCCGTGAGGCAAACGACCGAGGATACGAATGTCTGTTGATCAAGGATGCCAGTGCGGCATATGATCGTGCCGATCATCTGGCCTCTCTTCAGATGATCTCGCAGCAGGGGGCGATTTTCGGATGGACTGCGGATACGGAGTCCTTGTTAAAGGCGTAGAAGAGAAAATGGTCTGTCCGAAAAAACGGACAGTATTTGGAGGAAACATGAACGAAGAGGAAATCGTAGAGCTTGCGGTCTGTGGACTGCACATGAGAGGCTTTGCGCTGGAACATCAGCTTACCGGACTGGGAGCAGTTTATGACAGAACCGACCACACAGCACCGGTTTACCGTATGGTTAGGACAGCGACAGAGCCGGAGAAACCAATGCTTGTCTGTACGCAAAACGGGACAGAGCTTGAGGTGGAGGTCTGGCGCATTGCATTGTCCCGGATCGGAAGTTTTCTGCAGATGATACCCGCGCCGCTTGGGCTTGGTAAGATGCGTCTGCAGGACGGGCAGGAAGTGATCAGCTTTGTCGGTCAGGCGGGGGCAGAGGAAGGTCTTACGGACATATCCCGCTATGGCGGCTGGCGGTATTATGTGCAGGAAACACAGAAATTGTCATAAAGACATAAAATGGGTGGTGAGAAACTGTGGCATCTCCACAAGGAAATCACCGGGGCGTATTGTTATCATAAGACTATAAGATATGAAAAAATACACAGGAAAGGAATGTTGTTTATGGAAGAAAAACATCTGACCATTGCATCGGTGAAGGCAGCATATCAGAGTGGAGAGAAAACGCCGACAGGATTGATGCAGGAAATCATAGAAAAAGCAAAGAAATACAGCGATAAAAATATCTGGATCATTGAGCCAGATATGGAACGGATCCGTCCGTACATAGAGAAGCTTGGAAAGATGGATTTTGGCAAAAAGCCATTGTGGGGAATTCCGTTTGCGATCAAGGATAACATTGATCTGGCAGGGACTCCGACGACGGCAGGATGCAAGGCATACACTTATGTGCCGGAGGAGAGCGCCACGGTGGTTGACCGTCTGATCAAAGCCGGAGCGATCCCAATCGGTAAAACAAATCTGGATCAGTTTGCAACAGGACTTGTCGGAACAAGAAGTCCTTATGGGGAGGTTTCAAATGCGCTGAAGCCTGAGCTAATCAGCGGCGGTTCCAGCTCCGGTTCGGCAGTGTCGGTTGCACTTGGAATGGCATGCTTTTCCCTGGGAACAGACACCGCGGGAAGCGGACGTGTCCCGGCGGCATTAAATCATCTGACCGGCTTTAAGCCGACCTGTGGCGCATGGCCGTTAAAGGGAGTTGTTCCGGCATGTGCAAGTCTTGACTGCGTCACTGTTTTTGCGGATTCCGTGGAGGAGGCAATGAAGGTGGACAAGGTCGTACGTGGGCTGGATGAATCCGACCGTTGGTCGAAGGATGTGTCCCGAAAAGAGGACAAGCTTCCGGAATGTATTTACCTGCCGGAGCAGGAACCGGAGTTCTACGGACCATATGACGTGCAGTACAAAGCAGCATGGGACAAGACGATTTCCTTCCTGAAGCAGACGGGCTGCAAGGTGCAGAGAGTGGATCTTAGCTTTTATCAGAAAGCGGCGCTTCTGTTGTATGGAGGTCCCTGTGTGGCGGAGCGCTGGTGTGATCTGGGAGATTTTGTAAAAGCGCACAGCGAGGATATTTTCCCGGTGACAAGAGAGATTCTTATGACCGGTGACCGCCCGGATTACACGGCGGCATATCTGTATGATACGATGCATGAACTGATGGAATACAAGAGACGTTCCCGGAATCTGCTGAAGGATGCCGTCATGATCTTTCCGACCTGTGCGGGAACTTACACAAGAGATCAAGTGCGGCGCGATCCGATCAATACCAACAGCGATATGGGAAAATATACCAATCACTGCAATCTGCTCGATATGAGTGCGATTGCTGTTCCGGGTATTGATGCCGGAGAAGATCTTCCGTTTGGAATCACGATCTTCGGGCTTGCCGATGCAGAGCATAAGATCGTGGCGGTGGCAAAGAAGTGTCGTGCCTATGCGTAAGCGTAATGCAAAACAGTATTTGCAGGCGGAAGAAATTTTCGTTCCACAGTCTTCTGTGGAAGGAGAACCATCTGATGTGAATTTATGCAGCCAAAATCTGTCAGATTGTGAAAAAGTCACGACGGGAAATGTTCTGCTTTCCGGAAGGATTCATTCGGTATTTCATCATGTGATCAATGTTGTGACAGAGCAGGGGACGCTTTTCTCATTGGTGAATCAGGGGACAGAAACCTTTGCGGGAGCCATTTTGCTTGTGGAGGATATAGATTTGAAAACCCTGCTGCTTAAGGCAGGAGATCCGGTTGTCTGGCAGACGGATATGATCTGTCTTGGCAGCTTAGTTCATATTTCGCTGGATCATGTGCAGGTCCAAACAGTTCCGTATGTCCCTGAAATCGGACAGAACATTTCCCGACAGACCATAAGTCGGATCAGTCATCTGGTGGAAATATACGGCAATAAAAGCAGTCTTTACGATGCGTTATTTGATCAGCCGTATCTGGATGAATATGGAAAAATGTTTCGGGAGAGGCTGCATCGTCTGCAGGCGGCTCTGGCAGCCGGGACGGCTTTGGAGAATCGAAAAACCGGCACCGGTCAAGTGGCTGCAGAGACTCAGAAGGCTTGCACAGATCAAGTGGTACCGGCAGATCAGAATGCTTGTACAAGTCAGAGGTGTTTTGATTATGATTATCAAAGCAAGATCCGGCAAGCGGTATCCGGCTTTCTGGGGCTTGGAATCGGTATGACACCATCGGGAGATGATTTCCTGTGCGGATTGTTTGCGGCAGCTTACGCGAGAGGAGATTCCTGGCGCGGGGCGATGGATATGGATCGATACCGGGACTGGATCCGTGGAAGTACCGGCGCAGTCAGCAGTGCCATGCTGGAAAATGCCTGGCGTGGTCTGGTGAGAAGGTCTCTGTGGCAGTTATTTGATGCAATGGCACAGGGGGACTGGGAGGTGCAGAAAAGAGCCGTACATAATGTGATCCGTTATGGAAGCACATCGGGAACCGATATGATGTGCGGCGTTTTGTTTGGACTTTCGGGAGGAACAAATATATGAAGAAATATATTGAGATACGCAAAAATGAATATTATGATTCCGTGACGCTGATGTCGCTGTCAGCGCAGATCAAAAAGCGGGATGATGTGGACAATATCGTGGTGTCCATGGGAACCGCGATGAACAAAGAGCTTTTGGAGCACGTTGGTCTAAGCAACGATGAGGTGGAAAGCTGTGATGAAAATGATCTGATGATCGCTTTTGAGATTTCCGATAGCACAGAGGAAGAGGAGATAAAGCAGGAGATCGAGCGCAGACTGAAGGGCGATGAGAGCGGTAAGGAGCATCAGAAAGAAAATTATACTAGCCTGAAACAGGCGATGTCGCAGGAAGAGGAGGCGGATCTGGTTGTGATCTCTGTTCCGGGAGAATACGCCGGACGTGAGGCGAGAGTGGCTTTAAAGGCAGGAAAAAATGTCATGCTTTTCAGCGATAATATTACGGTCATGCAGGAAAAAGAACTGAAGGAACTGGCACATGAGAAGGAGCTGCTTTTGATGGGTCCCGATTGTGGGACATGTCTGATTAATGGAGTGGGACTCTGCTTTGCCAATCAGGTCAATGCCGGAGATATCGGTATCGCCGGGGCATCCGGAACCGGAATGCAGGAGGTAATGACGCTGATCAGCGAATATGGTGGCGGTATTTCCAATGCGATCGGAGTCGGCGGCCGGGATCTTAGCCGGGAGATTGGCGGGATCATGATGAAGGATGCGCTTCGTTTGCTGCAGGCAGATGAGCGGACAAAGATCATTGTTATGGTGTCCAAATTACCGGACAGTGAAGTGTTTGAGCAGATCCGGGAACTGATCCGTGAAGAGCTGACCAAACCGGTGGTTCTTGCGATCACAAACAGAGAGCCGGTCGAGGTTTCCGAAGAAAATGTGATTGTGGCAGAATCCCTGCGGGAAGCAGCGGCAAAGGCAGTTGAGCTTTCCCGTGGAACCGTGGTTCTTCCGTGCGAAAATATTATTGCGGATACCATCTCTTTTTCACCGAAACAGAAATATATTCGCGGACTTTATTGTGGCGGTACCCTGTGCGCAGAGAGCTTCTATTATCTGCAGAATAAGTTAAAGGACGTATATTCCAATGTTTCCCATGAGGAATCTTCAATGTTGGAGGATGTATTTGCGAGTCATGGAAATGTGCTTTTGGATCTTGGTGACGATCAGTTTACGAATGGAAGACCGCATCCGATGATGGACCCGACGATTCGCAATGAAAGAATTCTCGAGGAATGTAAGGATCCGGAGACAGCAGTAGTTTTGCTTGATTTTGAACTGGGATATGGCTCCGGTGCAGATCCTGTCGGAGGGACGATCGACACGATCCGGGAAGGAAAAAAACTTGCGGCAGAAGAAGGACGCGAGGTGGTTTTTGTGACGTATGTGTGCGGGACAAAAGCAGATTCGCAGAATAAAGCGCAGCAGAAAAAGCTGTTGGAGGATGCGGGCTGCATGGTTGCGGAGAGCAATATCGAGGCAGTGAAGCTTGCCTGTGAACTCGTGTCGGCACAATAAATAAACAGACATATGCAGAGCGGTTTGTTTGCCGGAATTGTGTGGGAAAGGATGGTGCATCAGATGAATCCAATATTAAACAAGGATAAAATATCTATTATAAATGTAGGACTGAAACGGTTTGAGGAGGACATGGAGGCACAGGCGGCAACGGTCTGTCAGGTAGACTGGAAGCCGGTTGCGGGCGGTAATAAGGAAATTCTTGCTGCGCTGGATGCGATCGAACCGATGCGTGACAAAATTGCGCAGGCGAATGCGGAGGTGATCGCAAGGATCCGTGCGGCAAAGCCGATGCTGGTTGATATCCGTCCGGCACTGGAATGTATTCCGGGAATGACCAAGACGACGATTCTTCATTCCGGACCGGATATTGACTGGGATGAAATGTGTGGCCCGATGCGCGGAGCTGTGATAGGAGCCGTGATCTATGAGGGGCTGGCTTCCGATGCCGCTGAGGCGGAGAAGATCATCGAAGAAGGAAAGATCACCTTCGGAGCGTGTCACAGCTATCATGCCGTGGGTCCGATGGCAGGAGTGATCTCTCCATCCATGCCGGTTCATGTGATCAAGGATATGACCAATGGCACATATGCATACTGTAACGTGAATGAGGGACTTGGAAAGGTGCTTCGTTTCGGAGCATATTCCGAGGAAGTATTAAACCGCCTTGCATGGATCCGGGATGAATTTGCGCCGGCGCTTCATAAGGCACTTGCTCTGACGGACGGCATTGATATTCAGTTGATCACGGCGCAGGCACTGCAGATGGGCGATGAGTGTCACAACAGAAATAAGGCGGCGACAAGTCTTTTCTATAAGCAGATCAGTCTGCTTCTTCTGCAGGCAGTGGAGGATAAAGAGGTGCTTGAGAGAGTGCTCTCATTTATTGCGGGAAACGATCACTATTTCCTCAATCTGTCGATGCCGGCATGTAAGATCTGTCTGGCGGCAGGACAGGGCGTAGAATATGCAACCGTGCTCACGGTTATGGCACGAAACGGTGTCAATTTCGGTATTAAGGTCAGCGGTCTTCCGGAAGAGGAATGGTTTGAGGGAGAGTCCAACTATATTGAGGGACTTTACTTCCCGGGCTACGGCAAAGAGGATGCAAACAGAGATATCGGAGACAGCGCGATCACAGAGACGATGGGGATCGGCGGCTTCGCCATGGGCGGCGCTCCGGCAATTGTACAGTTTGTTGGAGGAACAACGGATGATGCGCTGGCAGTGTCCCGAAAAATGTACAGTATCTGCGTGGACAGTAACCCGGCATATGCTCTGCCAAGCCTGAATTTCAAGGGAAGTGCAATGGGAATTGATATGCTTAAGGTGATCGAGACGGGAATCCTTCCGATCATCAATACCGGAATCGCCCATAAGGATGCAGGCGTAGGACAGATCGGTGCGGGAATTGTTTCACCGCCAATGGAATGCTTCTATAAGGCGCTGCTTGCTTATGTCCGCAAGTATACTTCTGGAAATGAATAGGAATGATGCACATGAGTACATATGTAATAGCAATTGGTGGGAACGCGCTGGCACAGAATGCCGGAGATCTGGACCGGATCCTTCGTGAGATCGCTGTGGCAGCAGTCGATTTTGCGGTGAAGGGTCATCATATCGTGCTGGTTCATGGAAACGGACCGCAGATCGGTAATCTTGTGATCCAGAATGAAGCGGCACGCCCGGTCATCCCGGAAAATTCCATGGATGAGTGTGTGGCAATGACGCAGGCAATGATCGGATATCCGTTGCAGCAGCACATTTATAATGAACTGCAGACAAGAAAAAGTGATCTGCAGGTAGCTACAATCGTGACACAGGTATTGGTGGATCGGGATAAGCTGGAAAGCCTCAAGCCGACCAAACCGATCGGACCGTTTTATACGAAGGAGCAGGCACGGCAGATCGCAGAGGAAACCGGCATGGTGATGGCGGAGGATTCCGGGCGGGGTTACCGCCGGCTGGTTGCATCTCCAAAGCCGGAAGGGATCGTGGAGATCGATACGATCCGCAGACTGTTAGATGCCGGTGCGATCGTGATCAGCGGTGGCGGCGGAGGCATCCCGGTTGTGCGGGAAGCTGATGGAAGCCTGCAGGGAGTCAGTGCTGTGATTGACAAGGATTTCACAGCGGAGCAGATCGCCTGTGACACCGGTGCAGATGAACTGCTTATTCTGACCGGCGAGGAATATGTTTCTGTAAATTATGGCACTTCGGATCAGCGTGCACTGCATCAGGTGACGCTGCAGGACATGGAAACATATATTGAGCAGGGACAGTTTCCGGAGGGTAGCATGCTTCCGAAGGTGCAGGCGGCAAAACGCTTTGTCACTCACCGGCAGGGCGGAACGGCAGTCATCGGATCACTGACCCGAATATGGGACATACTCGATGGCACCAGCGGAACGAGAATACAATGCGGGTAAGCACTTTAGTCCCTTCCTTCTCCCCTCAGAACCTGATCAAACAAACGCGCATTTTCTAATGTCATTTCCAGAGGACAGACCGCACTTTCGGTTTGTCCTTTTTGTATACAGGAAATTACTTCTTTTGCTTCATAATAAAATCCGTTTTCTTCGCCCTCATGGAAATCTTCCACCAGACGGTCGTTCAGATCATAGAGTCTGGCACGGTTGCCGAAATGGATCTTAGGAATGTGAATGTAGCCGTCGCTTCCGTAAAGGTAGGCATCCTCCGGCATTTTGGTCGTGAAGGAGCATTGGATGTTGGCGATGCAGTGCTCCAGCTGAAGATTTAAGCTGACCATATCATCAACGCCGGTTGGATAGTCCTTTTTCAGAAATTGCATGGCAAGGATTTTCTGGTCGGCATAGTAGGGCAGAAGCTCCATCGGATAGATGCCGATGTCGTACAGGGAACCGCCACCAAGCTCCGGATAAAACAAACGTCTGCTGTATTCCTTATCTGCTTTCCAGCCGATATTTGCCTGCATCAGATGAAGCTCGCCGATGCGGCCGTCCCGGATCCACTGGCGAACGCGTGTGGACTTTGGCAGAAAACGTGACCACATTCCTTCCATCAAAAATAAATGCTTTTCGCGTGCAAGATCAATGACCTCCCGGGCCTGTGCGCCTGTCTGCGTCATTGGCTTTTCGCAGATAACATGCTTGCCCGCCAGAAGACATGCCTTGATATTGTCATAATGTGCATTGGAAAGTGTTGCGATGTAGACCACATCAATGTCCGGATCGGCAAGCAGTTTTTCGTAGCTGTCATAATATAAAGAAAGTGATTCCTTCTTGGCCCACGCTTTGGCGCGCTCCATGGACTTGCTTGCAACTGCAGTGACGTCTGCCTCTGTTGTCATGCGGACTGCTTCGATAAATTTATGTGCAATATTTCCTGCACCGATTATTCCAAAATGTAACATAATATCTTTCTATCCTTTCTGAAAATGGAGAACTAAACCGCTCATTTCTACAAAAATAAATCCCCATCCATTATAACAGATGGGGATTCGTTTTGATACGCCCTTCGGCGTAAATATCCAAGCTTATCCGAGCAAAGCCTTATCCGAATCAAACTCTTCTCCGGATACTTCCTCAAACTTCACTAAAAGATCCTCTACGGTGAGACGTTTCTTCTCCTCGCCGGAAATATTCAGGATCACACGTCCGTTGTTCATCATGATCAGACGGTTGCCGTGTGCGATCGCATCACGCATGTTGTGTGTGACCATCATAGCGGTCAGGTGATTCTCCTCGATGATCTTATCGGTGAGGGCGAGCACCTTTGCCGCTGTCTTTGGATCCAATGCAGCGGTGTGTTCGTCCAGAAGCAGAACCTTCGGCTTCTTTAAGGATGCCATCAGCAGAGTGACTGCCTGACGCTGTCCACCGGACAACAGACCGACCTTTGAGGTCATACGATCCTCGAGACCAAGATCGAGAGTCTTTAACAGCTCGTGGAACTGAGTCTTCTCCTTCTTGGAGATACCCCAGCCAAGACCACGTCTCTGACCACGGCGGGCTGCCAGTGCAAGGTTCTCATCGATCTGCATGGTGGCAGTGGTTCCGGTCATCGGATCCTGGAACACACGGCCAAGGAATGTGGCACGCTTAAATTCAGGAAGTCCTGTGACGTCTACACCATCGATCAGGATAGAACCTTCATCAACCGGCCAGGAGCCTGCGATGGCATTGAGCATCGTTGACTTGCCGGCACCGTTTCCACCGATGACGGTGACGAAATCGCCTTCGTCAAGAGTCAGATCTACGCCATTTAAGGCGTGCTTCTCGTTGATCGTGCCAAGGTTGAAGGTTTTATGTACATTACGAATCTCTAACATTTATTTGCCCTCCTTTGCTGACGCACTGCTTAAAGCCGCTGCAGAACGCTTTCCGGCTTTCTTGAAGGAGCTTTTGCTCTTTCCTTTCAGATACGGAACTGCAAGGAAGACTGCAACAATGATCGCTGTGAACAGCTTCAGATCATCACTAGGCATCTTCAGCCAGAGAACGATACCGATAACGATATAGTAGATGATACCGCCGAGTACCACGAAGGTAAGGCGTCCCTTGAAGTCCATGTGCTTTCCGAGGATCGCATCACCGAGAACCTCGCCGATGATCACGGCTGCGAGACCGATAACGATGCCGCCGCGTCCCATGTTGACATCGGAGAAGCCGGAATACTGTGCCAGAAGTCCGCCGGACAGAGCAACGATTCCGTTGGAGAGGGCAAGACCGATCAGCTTCATCGTGTCGATGTTGATTCCCTGTGCCTTACTCATGGCCGGATTGCATCCGGTCGCACGGATCGCAGAACCCTGCTCAGTACCGAAATACCAGTAGAGAAGTGCGATGAGAACGATTGCAAATATTGCGCCAACGATAATCGCATGGGTCAGCTGGCGGGAAGAAATGATCAGGTTATACTTGTCAATACTGAGTGCCTGGTTTGCATGACGATCCATGATATTCAGGTTGATCGAATACAGCGCGATCTGTGTCAGGATACCGGCAAGGATCGGTGGAATACCGAGCTTGGTATGTAACAGACCGGTGCAAAGTCCGGCAAGAAGTCCGGCGATGCAGGCACAGAGAAGTGAAACCCAGATGCTGTGACCATTGATGGTCATCATAACGGTAACGGCTCCGCCGGTTGCGAAGGAACCGTCAACGGTCAGATCGGCAAAATCAAGCAGGCGGAATGTGATGTATACGCCGAGTGCCATGATACCCCAGATCAGACCCTGTGCAATATTGCCCGGAAGCGCATTCGTAAATGCGACCGGATTCAATGTTGCGAAATAATTTAATAAAGACATGTTAATCCTCCAATACGCCAAAATTATTTGGTAGAAAGCTTTTCGTAATCATCCGGTACAGTTACCTTCAGATCGTCAGCGCGGTCTGCAATATATTCCTTTGTGAACTTAGGAGCTGTCTTAACTTCCATCTTTGTGATGTCAGCGTCGTTTACGAGAATGTCATAAGCCATCTCACCGGTCTCGTATCCGAGATCATAGTAGCTGATAGAAAGTGTTGCAACACCACATCCCTTTGCAATACCTTCCTCACCGGCGAAGATCGGAGTCTTAGCAGGACCGGCTACGTTGTTGATCGCCTCTGTACAGGATGCTGCTGTATTATCGGTAGGAATGTAGATTACATCAGATGCGTCACATGCGCTCTTTGTAACGGAAGCAACATCATTGGAATCTGCGAAGGTGTACTCTTTGATCTTGTAGCCCTCATCTTCCAGATACTTTGTGATCGTTGTAGACTGGTAAATACTGTTTGGCTCAGAAGAGCAGTAGATAATACCGATGTTCTTGGCATCCGGGAAAAGCTCCTTGATGCATTTGGCCTGCTGGTCCAGTGGAGCAAGGTCGGTTGTTCCGGAAACGTTCTTGCCGGTTACGCCGTTCCAGTCAGAAATATCAAGAGCAGTACCATAGTCTGTAACAGAGGTACCAAGTACCGGAATGCTGTCTGTTGAGGAAACAGCAGCCTGAAGAGCGGCTGTTGCATTACCCAGGATCAGATCATAGTTGTTAGTTACGAATGATGTACAGATGGTAGAACATGTCGGTGCGTCACCGGCTGCGTTCTGCTCATCGAATTTAACCTTATCGCCGAGCTTATCCTTCAGAGCCTTCTTGAAGCCGTCTGTAGCAGCGTCAAGAGCTTCGTGCTGTACGAGCTGGCAGATACCGATGGTATAAGTCTTGCCTGATTTGTCTGCTGTAGAATCAGAACCGCCGTTAGTAGTTGCGGAATTGCCGCAGCCTGCAAGTCCAACGACCATTGTCGAAGCGAGCGCTACGGATAAAAGTTTCTTGAATGTCTTTTTCATAGTTAGATTTCCTCCTTGATGTTGCCGGTACGCAGAACGGTGAAATCCTGCTGTACCAAATAATGTGTGCAATTGTATAAATTATAGGGTTTTACGGGAAATAAGTCAATATTAGATAATACACTGGTATTTTTTCAAAATATGAATTACAATAATAAAATATAAGAAGAAAATGATGCAGGAACAAAAGCAGACAGTGATGCGGAAGTTCGTGGCATCAATCAGCAATAAAGTTAAAATACGGGTAAGGGGACAACGAACAGATGAGTGACAGCAGGGAACGAGAGAAGAGTTCGCTAAATGGGACAGAGCGTACAGGGTCAGGGAGAGGTACATTGCCGGAGGGAACCGTCTTAAATGGACGCTATAAGCTGGAAAAGGTGCTTGGCAGAGGTGGCTTTGGCATTACCTACAAGGCACTTGATATGAATGTGCAGGTGGATGTTGCCGTGAAGGAATATCTGACCGAACCGGGAGAAGAGCCGGAGCGTGCCGTGCGCGAGGCACAGATTTCGGCATCCCTTTATGATCTGGAGGGAATCGTGGCAGTGCGCGATTACTTTATCGATCGGGGGATTGCCTATATCGTGATGGAATATGTCCAGGGTATCAGCATTAAGCAATACATTGCGCAGCATGGACGTATGGATGGGAAAGAGGTTCTTGCGGGCATGAAACCGCTTCTCAAATCGATCCGGAGGATTCATGAGAAGGGGATCGTTCATCGGGACATCAGTGCGGACAATCTGATGATCACGCAGGATGGGAAGCTAAAGCTTATTGATTTTGGCGCAGCAAGCCTTCTGGATCCGAAAAGAGAAGAGCATACGATCCTTATTAAAAGGGGATTTGTTCCGGTGGAGCAGTACCGCTCCGAGGAGAAGATCGGTCCGTGGACTGATGTGTATTCGCTCTGCGCCACGATGTATTTTATGATCACAGGCATGGTGCCGGAGGATGCCATGGAGCGATGGATTTCCGATAAGATCACGAATCTGCAGGATATTTTCGGAACCGGGCTTGCGCCGGAGCAGTCAAAGGCGATCATGAAGGGGCTTGCGGTGAAGAAAGAGGATCGGTATCAGGATGTGGTGCAGCTTGCTGAGGTTCTTTATGATGAGCATGTGATGCGTCAGAACCTCTGGTTTCGCACCGAGGAGCTTCCGCACCAGATGCTGTCCGGTGGGCATACACAGACTGTGCGCCGGGAGGCAGCCGCATTTTTGAAAAAGAGCGATCCCAAAAAGAAAATGATCTGGAGAGTGGCAGCCGGTGTTATTATATTTGCGGCAGTTGTTGTGCTGTGGATTTATCTTGGCGGACCGGGAAGCAGAGGGCAGAAGAAGGGCTTGCAGCCGGAGAAAGCAGCCGTTTCTGTGACAATGCAGCCTGCCGCAACAGATGGTGTCACGTCATCAGTACAGCCGGACGAAGCAGGCGATACGACATCATCGCCGTCCGGTAAAGAAGATAATACGACATCAACCTCCCGGTCTGATGAACCTGTATCCGCAAAGCCGCAGTCTTCAGATGGAGCAGGGAAATCTGACGGGAAGAACAGTGCTACGACAAACAATACCGGTTCCAAGGCGGCTTCAAATAAAACTCCAGCCAGACACGCCGGCGCAGACCGTCAGTCATCCACAAAGACCGGCACAGGGAATACGTCGTCAAAGTCCACGAAATCATCGGCGGGAACTGTTTCTGCCAAACCGGCAAAGAAGCCGGCAGCAACGAAAAAGCCATCGTCCGGTTCCGGAAAAGACAGCAACTCCGGTGGGGATTTTGAGGGAGATTTGGATGATCTTTTACAATAAACAATATGACAAAAAAATAAACCAAATAAGACAGCTCTATGATATCCTTAGATCATGGAGTTGTTTATTTATACTATAAAATCAGAAAGTATAATAAATGATCGCTTCTGATTTCATTAAGATAACCGAAGGAGAATACATAATGAGTGATACGTATTGTAAACAACTATATCGTGATATCACAAGTAACTATTATCAGGAATTTACTTCCTTTATGACAAAGCACTGGTATCCGGAAATCTTAGGGGATTCCGAAATCACACAGGAAGAGCGTCAGGGAGCTTATCAGAATTTCTATAAGACGATCAAGGATGCCCGGATCGCAAACCGCCAGACGATCCGCAGATGGTTTGGGCTGAGCGAACAGAGCATTCCATCCAGAACCTATATTTTCAGGATTGCGCTGGCAGCAGGGCTGTCGGTGGAGGAGACCGAAGAGTATCTGCAGCTTGGCATTTCACAGCAGGGGATTCAGGATAACGATTACCGGGAATTTATCGCGCGATATTGTCTGGATCATGGGCTCGGGATCGACAAATGTCGTCGGATGATCGAGTTTTATGAGCGTAAAAGTCAGAACAGAGGAAAATGGGAGCAGGAAAGTAACACGAACTGGGTACGGGAACAATACACGGTAGTCCGGGATTATCCGGAGGAGGAGTTTCTGGTCTGGATGCATAAACACCAGAAATATTTCAAAGGCTACAGTCTGACGGTACTCAAATGCTATAGACAGCTTGTGGAAGAATGTCTGATCTTTTTGCGCAAGGATGTGATGGAGTCTCTGGCGCAGGAGCTGCAGGCTGCAGGCTTTATGGAGTGGCGTGAGCAAAAGGGACAGAAGGGCGTTTACGGTGGAACGGAGATTGAGCGGTTTGTCAAAAATCGTCTGCGTACGATCCGAAATCCGTTGTCGCCGGACAAGGCAAAGGAAATACGTCGTCTGGCAAGCGTGGCATATGCACCGCAGGACCGCATCAGCGATCTGGTGCTGGAGCTTTACTCCACAATGCCGGGGCGAAACAAGCACCAGGACAAATATGCACTTTACAATGCACTTGGCGGAGAGATCCATCGTGTCGATAAAAAGTACATTTCCGAGCTGCTCAACTCAGCAGTGCTTCGGGAAAAGCAGATGATTCTGCAGATGGAGCTGGCAGCCGAAACAGACGAGGCAGCCCGCCGGACCAAGGAAAAAGAATTAAAGAAATTCAAGCAGCGCATTCATCTGGTGCAGCGTTCAGATTTGTTGGTGCTGGCGCAGTACATCATTTACCGAAGGATAGAAGAGATTTCAATGCTGTACGAAAAACCGTACAGTGCCCAAACAGCAAAAGACGAATTCTGTGAGCTGGCAGACGGTATGCTGGAGCTATGTGGCATGCGCAGGGTCGATGACAGATATATGCTCGACCATGTACTTTTGTCCTGCTTCGCAGAGGAGGATATATACCTGTTCATTGAAATTATCGAGGGCGGCGAATAAAGGTGGTGCAGAATGGAACATGCAAAACTGAGTGTGGAAATCCTGTCGTACGATCGCACGGGTGTAAAGAAAGTGATCAGAGAGTTGGATGGAGGGATTTTCAAGGGGATAAAAGATGTTGTTAAGGTGAAACCAATTGCCAGAATGGGAACGGGATTGGTTGTGTCATTTCTAAAATTAATTGCTCAGGTACCAGACGTGGGAAAACAGGCATTGCACATTAAGGGATTGCAAAAAATGGCAGCAGGGAAGGGAAGTCATGCAATTAACAAAAGCATAAAGAAAGCACTGAACCTGAAAGAAAAACAGAAATTTATTTCTATTGAAGAGATCTCGATCAAGAAAAAGAAAGGAGAGAAAGCGATGAAGCTGGAAGTAGAGTTGAAGGATATTGATCTGACGAAAACACTGGACGTTGTATTGAAACAGATGAAACAGCAGCAGACCGATAAGCGCAGGAAAAAACTAGAGACATACAAAGAAAACGGGGATGCAAAAGCTGCACAGAAGCTGGATAGCAACGATGTCCTGAAAAGCGGTCAGAAGTTGATGTTTCAAATGCTGGAGGCAATCAACAGTGAAGTGGATAACGACAGGAAATTTGCGCTTGTTCAGAGTCTGGTTGCGTGGGCGAATGACAGTGGACTGGCTGGAATTGTCTTAAAAACGCTGGCGGAAAGCGATGGGAAAATGGGTGAAATGATTCAGGCGATGAAGCTTGAGATCGGAGAAATATCATTGACGGAGTAGAAGTTATTATCATAGGTGACGGAGTGGGAGGAACGCTTATGTTGTTTAATACAAATCATTATATTAAAGTATTTATGGATACCCTGCACAAAAGCAAAAAGTATGCGGGGGATCATGCAGAGGCTGCAAAATACTATGATGTCCGGACGATGGATGAGCTGGCAAAACAGCATGTTGACCGGGAGGGAAGCTTTTTGATCCGTGTGACCGGAGAAGATTCCTACCAGGCGGCGAGATCCCTGAAAAAGCAGGGTGCTTCGGATGTGCTGGTGCTTAATTTTGCCAATTCCATTTCGCAGGGCGGAGGCGTGCGGATCGGAGCAAGAGCGCAGGAAGAAGACCTGTGCCGGACATCAACATTATACAATTCCCTGATCTCGCAGGAGGCATTCCCGTTTTACGATTACAATCGCAAAAATGACAAAAACGAGAGTGGATCTGACACGGCGATTTACTCGCCTCATGTGTTTATCATCAAGGATGAAAAGTACCACGACATTGCGCCGGTAGAAGTATCGGTTGTGACAATGGCGGCACCGATCAACGAACCGGGGATCCATGCAGCAGAAATTCTCGATCAACGGATCTATAAGCTGCTTTGTCTGGCGGAGAGCATCGGACATAAGAAACTCGTACTCGGAGCCTGGGGCTGCGGCGCATTTGGCAATGACCCACAGGAGGTTGCCGAATTTTTTCGGGATAATCTGAAGAAATTCGACTGCTTTGAAGAAGTGGTATTTGCAGTGCGGATGGTGGCAGGACGGGACGAGAGGAATTATCAGGTGTTTCAGAAGGTACTAAAAAAACTATAAAATACAAAAATGGAGGAATCATTATGGAAAATCAAAGAACAATAGAACAGAGAATTGAAAACTTTAAGGGGATTTATAACCGCTTAGAAAAGATAGTGGACAATATTCCCGATGCCATTCCGAATACTGTGACGGACATGATTAAAAAACAGATTCTGGGGGACGAAAATCTCCGGGAACTTATTAATCAATTAGATCATCATCGTCCGCCGAGAATCTTTGTTATGGGACGTACCGGAGTTGGGAAGAGCAGTTTGATCAACGCATTATGTGGCATGTACGTTGCAGAGGTAAGTGCTGTCGATATTGGAACGAAGGAGACTGTAAGTTACAGCTGTAAAGAGCAGGGCCGAACGCTTATGGATATTTTAGATTCTCGTGGATTTGCGGAACATGAAGGAGAAAATACAGAGACTGCTGAAGAACAATTATGTGATGATATTATAGAATTTGATCCAGACGTTGCACTTTTAATCATAGGATGTACGGATAGATCGAATGCAACAGATGATGATATAGATTTTATAAAGAAAGTTCGGGAGAAATATTACAAAAAAAATAATGCAGAGCTTCCGGTTGTTGTTGCGTTGAACAGAGTGGATGGAGTTATGCCTGCGAGAGAAACGGATCCAAATAGTTATTCCGAAAAGAAATTAAATCGGATTCAGGAGCATGCAGCGTTCTTTGAAGAGAAGTTTGATAAGAAACAGTTTAATGCAAGTGCTGTGATTCCGGTATCTTCATTAATTGATTGGAAAAATGATCAGGGAGATGAAATAGATCTGGATGATATTAACGAACTTTCAGCGGAAGAACGTAAACGGTTGGAAATCAGTTATGATGGCCGTTATAATATTGATAAACTTCGGGAAAGTTTGGAAAATGCAATTGCTGACTATGAGGCTCAGATGGGGATGAGAATGGCTTTTAAATTGGAGGAATTGGTTTTAAAAATTGCCAATCATGTCAACAAAGCGATGTCGACTATTTCTGGGACAGTTGCACTCAGTCCAATTCCAATCAGTGATATTTATATCTTATTGATTATTCAGGCATTAGATACGGTTATGATAGCAGCTTTAGCCGGAAGTGAGATATCAATAAAAACAGCTAAGGATTTTGTTATACGCTTAGGAGGTATGGGAGGAGCCGGATTCGGTTTTAGATTGGCAGCACAGCAGGGATCCAAACTTGCAAATATGTTATTCCCGGGAGCCGGTTCCACGATCAGTGCGGCGATTGCCAGTGGAGGAACCTATGCCATTGGAAAAGCAGCTATCAATCATTACATTTTAGGGTACAATGAAATTGATGTGAAAAAGTTATTTGAAAAGGACAAAAAAGCTGATAAAGAAAATTAAATATAAAATTTGGTAAAATTGATAGGAGCAGAGGCAATATGTCTCTGCTCTTAATGCTTTTGGTGCAATTGCTGTCACTTTGTATTTGGTATTATTTGCTGTTATAACAGAAGGAATGTTTATTTTTTGTCTTAAAATATTACATTCGACATATGGATGATGTCAAAAAAATAAACCACTTCATCCACATAGTTGTTATACTAAATTTATAAACAATGAGAGTGGTTTAGTAAAGAAGGTGATATGATGTCGTGGTTGATTGACCCAATTATTTCCTGGCTGACGATTCTGGTTATGCGTAGTGGAGATTCTATAGGTGTTAAGGGAATATTGATATTTTTTTTGGCAGTGCTTGGAACAGGCATTGCACTGTTTGTTGGTGCATGGCTTTCTGGGAAAAACAATGAGTGAGGAGGACTTTGAATGAAGAATGTAAAAAGAATTTTATTGTCAATGATTTTAGTGGTCGTTATACAGCTGTGCTTTCCGTGTGATACGATCAGTGCGACAGAGTTGTCTGCTTCAGGAAGAATTACCGGATTGCAGAATGGTGATGCTGCAAATGTTATTTTGTATAACAATTATCAGTCGTACAGTGCTGCAACAGATGAAAAAGGCGATTATTCTTTCAGAGGCATAGAGTTGGGTGATTATTTTGTCAAAATTGATATGGCAGGATATTCTGTACCAAAACCTGTACAGGTGAAAGTAGAGAGTGCGGGTGTGGTCGTGCCGGACATGGAAGTGACAAAGGCAGCGGAATCGGATTATTTTTATCAGTGGAAGGCTGATGATACTTATTTCGGATACGAAGAAACGGCGAATGTTGTCAGTCCATGGAAAGTAGAATTTCTAGATGAAGATGTATATCCAAGTGATGCCACAGATTCCATTCGTTTATATCAGAAATATAAGGTTATCTTAAGTGATGAAGAGGAAAAATGGGCGGGAGATTACACCTCTCGTTTTTATGAATTGTATCAAAATATTCCGCAGCAGGGAGAGAAAAAGCCAAGTAAGTGGATTCTGACCGATAAACATATTAATAATGATATTACAATTACATATGGCGAAGAAGCAAATACGGTAACTTTATCAAAGGATGTTTTTCAAAACGCAATTCCAAGAAAAGCAAAAGTGAATGGAACTTTGGGAACTTTTTTCTCTAATCGTCTTTATGATGCTTTGGTGCGCTATGTTACACATGACGGGGAAGATATTGATGCAGTAGACTATATTCTGGTTCAGAATTTTGGGTGTTCTATCAAGGTTCCGGATTATGAGGAATTGACCGCAGGGGTAACGGATGAGACAGCGGCGGCTTTTGAAATGTTTAAGCCGGAGGAGCTGGTTGCTATTTTAAATATGTTTGAAGAGATGCCAAGTGGTTTTCATAAAATCAGTGGTTTGAAGTATTTAATAAGACGGACAGATGGAACTAAAAATCCAATATATCCAGATGCTGCAGCGGTTTCGTGGGTACATCATGATCCGGGATATATGGAATTCGTTGATGTTGCATTTAAAGGAGATCAGGTATCGGATACATTTCGTTTAATGCTGCATGAGAAATCTCATTTTTATATCGTGCACCGAAAATCCAGATGAAACCGTTAAACACTCAGGCGATCATCCGTAAATATATGGATATTTTTCAGATGGAGAGGGAAGACGCCATGCAGATGGCGGATCTGACACAGGGGTATCCGTTTGCGTTTCAGGTGTTAGGTTATCTGACATGGAATAATCATGGTGACTATCAAAATGTACGCACGGAATATGTGATCGATAATTATTGATCATATGGAAGCGGAAGCAGGAACACCAAACGGGCTGCTCCTATAATATGTATCCGTAATTCTGGACACATACCATAGGGGCAGCCGTAGTCCGTGCATAATACTTTGCCTCCGGTGACGTAATAAGACTTGTTGTCAACGCCGCAGTCGTAGGAAGAGTCGGCGCCGGTGTAGGTGCTTGTTATGGTGTCGTTTGGATCGAGGTCACCAAGCCGTTTGCCTTGTTTGGACAGACGTGTGTAGACACGTTCCTGATTGGAATCTGTGTGCTCGTATACCAGTGATTTTCCGTATGAGCCAAGGGAGTAAATGGAGACTATGAGAAAAAGTCTGTAAATAAGATTCTTCTATGATAATGAAAGGCAAAAAATTCTTTGTCAGAGCTTTTTGCCCTTTAGTTATATATAACAGTTGAAAAATGACATGTCAAGAGCAGGCGGAGTTTCCGTCTGTCTTGGTTTACAATGTAATGTACTATTTCAGCAAATGTACTATTCCGGTAATTGTCCTTCATACATAATACTCAATTCGCCGTAGACCTGCCCCCAATTCCGGATTCTTGTTGTCCACTTTTTCGTTGCTTCAAATGTAGCCAGATACAGGGCTTTCAGCAGAGCTGTATCGCTCGGAAATACGCTTCTCTGACGGTTCAGTTTGCGGTAGGTGGAATTCAGGGATTCAATCGCGTTGGTCGTATAAATGACCTTTCTGACGGTTGTTGAGAACTTGAAAATCGGGGATATGGCATCCCAGTTTTCTTTCCAGCGTTTCATAGAATTCGGATATTTCGGCGTCCATTTTTCTGTTACATGATCTAATGCAGCCAGTGCTTTCTTCTCATCAGCAGCCTGATAGATGGTTTTTAGATCCGTTGCAAAAGATTTTCTATCTTTATCTGGAACATATTTCAGGGTGTTTCTTACCTGATGCACGATACAGCGCTGATACTCTGTTTTAGGGAAAGCTGTAGCGATTGCTTCCTTGATGCCGGTCAGTCCATCGGCGCATATGATCAAAACATCTTTTACCCCTCGATTTTTCAGTTCATTCATGACAGAAAGCCAATATTTCGCGCTTTCGTTATCTCCAATATTGATCGTCAGGACTTCCTTTTTTCCTTCGGTATTAATCCCAAGAATGACATATGCAGCAAGTTTACGGATCACGCCGTTATCCCGCACAGAATAATGTATCGCATCAATATACAGGATTGGATACACCTCATCCAGTGGCCGGTTCTGCCAGTCCTCAATCTGCGGAAGGATCTTATCTGTCACATCTGAAATAAAACTTTCTGATGTCTCAAATCCATAGATATCCTCAATGGTTTCTGAGATCTGGCGTGTAGTCATGCCTTTTGCATACATTGAGATGATCTTTTGGTCAATATCAGAAATATCCTTCTGACGCTTCTTTACCACCTGTGGTTCAAAAGTCGATTTACGATCCTGCGGCACCTCGATCTTCATGGAACCATATCGGCTGTTGACCTGCTTAGTCTTATAACCATTCCGGTAATCGTCATTGTCTGACCGCTCTGATTTTTCGTAACCGAGATGGTCATCCATTTCAGCCTCCATCATTTCCTTTATCGTGCCACCTAAAAGGTCTTTTAGAGCATCCTGGATGTCTTCTGCAGACTGGATATCATACTCTTCAAGAAGCTGATGAATAATGTTTCTCTTTCCCTCTGTCATTTGTACTCGATGTACAGGTTTCTTTTGTCTTGCCATAATAAAAGGCCCTCCTAATGATATTTATTTTATCATAGAAGAACCTTCTAATCATTATTTTACAGAAAAAGTATCACACTCTCAGTAAATGTAGGATGATGACGACATTTTACGTACTTTCCGGATCTTCTTTCCGGAAAGATTCATGACATAGATTCCTTTATCCTCGTCCCGGAAAAAAGTTTTATTGTATTTGGTTTTGACAAAATAAATCTTGTTGCCGATGACGATCGGATGATGTCCTTTGGTAAGCAGCTTTTTTGTTTTCTTTTTTACGTTAATCTTACAGATGTAGCAGTTGAATCCGTCACTTCCGTCTACGATGTTGTAAGTGGCATAAATATTGTTTCCTTTTATATTCAGATCAAAGAAACCGTTGGTTGTACGTCCCTTGTATTTATTGGAAACAATCATTTTCTTTTTGTGTGTCTTTGTATTGATCTTCATTAGATCCATTCGCAGACCGCTTCCGGAGTAGCTGTAGTAAATGTCGTTTCCTTTCCGGCATGCGCCATCCGGTATCTGTACTTTGTTTGCGGCATGTGCTTTCCCGGGTGCAAATGCAGCCAAGGATAAACACATTATGGCTAATACTGCTTTTTTTGTGATTTTCATAGAGAAATCCACCTTTCTTTATTCTTGTATTTTGTGATGTTTGGGTCAAAAGTATTTTGTCGGTTGCCATATAGGACGTATATTTTTCATTTCTGCATTCATTTTAGCACTGTAATTTTTGGGTTTTAAACGAACTGACCGATGAGGAAATGCAGGGAACGAGACGTCCTTGCATGGATGAAAAGAAAAATCCCCGGATCGTGAAAAGATCCGGGGATGGAAATAGCTATAGATTGTTGGGGGCGGACATTAAAGCTCGGTTGACACCAGACGGAATCGGATGCTGTGCATGTCCAGTCCGCCCTGCGCAAAGAAGAGGCGCAGATTGGTATAGCGCGAGAACAGCGGAATGTCGATTCGGTGGGATACCGGAAGCCCGTTTGTGCCGTTCCAGGTGAAGGTGCCATATGCGGTTCCGAGACTGAACAGGGTAACCGGGATCTGCGCAACCTCACTCTGGGTGGAGCTTGCGGTGAGTGTCATTTCGTAAGTGCCGGCGGTCAGGATATCCAGACCGAAGCTGTAGTTTGTCCCTTTATCGGTACAGATGTCCGACAGATCGATCGTAAGATCGCCATCCAGTTCATAAAATTTGACGGTAGATTCGTCCACATCGGACTCGTCTGCCGGACGATTGATAATATTGATCCTGCATTCTGTGCCAAGCAGCCGGTTCATCGCATGGGTGTTCATGAGGAAACGGCAGATGTTGGCGGCACAACGCTGCAATTCGCTGCGCTGCAGGGAACCGTCCTTCAGAGAGGCGAGAATGTTGTCGTCATTCTGTGCACCGCAGGAGCATACCATGTAAACATCGTTCTGTGCCATTGCCATGGCAGCGAGGTCGGACTTGTCGACTGCCTGTCCGCGGCGGTTGATCTTTGCCCACCAGTCGGTCATGGCAAAGCCGGTAAAGCCCCAGTCGTTTCGCAGGATCTGTGTGGTCAGATCGTAGTTGGCAGCTGTCCAGACGCCGTTGACCGGTCCGTAGGTTGTCATAATGGAGTCTGCATTGCCCTCCTTTACGGCAATCTCAAAGCCCTTGAGATAGATTTCGCGAAGAGCACGCTCGGAGATCACGGCATTCGTATCGTGACGGTCGGTCTCCTGGTTGTTTCCGCAGAAATGCTTGATCGTTCCGGTGACGCCGGCACTGTGAAGTCCCTTTAACTGGGCGCTTGCAATGGTTCCGGTGAGGAACGGATCCTCGGAGAAATATTCAAAGTTTCTGCCGTTTAACGGGTGGCGGTGAATGTTCATGCCGGGTCCCAACAGGCAGTCAACCTTATTGGCGATCATTTCGAGTCCGGTCAGGGAGAAAAGCTCCCGGATCAGTGTACGATTAAACGTACAGGCGATCATTGTTCCGTTTGGCAGGCTGAATGCTTTGGTACCGCAGTCGAGACGCATGCCGGATGGACCGTCATCACAGCAGCCGGATGGAATGCCGAGAGCAGTAAGTTCATCAGAGACACCACCGAAGGCAGCAGCTGTTCCTGCAGTTACCTTTGGACTGTTCATGCCCTCTCCACGGATCATGCAGGATAGATCATAGTCGGTCAGTTGGGCGATAAATTCGTCCATGGTGTGCGTGCCGTTTTTGACATCGGCGAGGCGGATGCCCTTGTCTCCGGTGAAAGGAATTTCCTTCGGAAGATTGTCCTGACGGCGCTTTGCCTCATCCACATGAGAAAGTGGAACATTTTCCATGCGGATCACATAGCGGCCCTCGGAGATCTCCGGATGGATACGGTCAAATGATTCCACAGGGGCAAGAGCCTGCTCATGGCGGGAAATGACCTCTGTACTGTTTTGTGGACAATGATAGAACTCCTTCGCACTGCGCACATCAGAGCCTGCATAGAAGCGATAGGTTCCTTCTTCGAGGACGAAGCAGTGAGCGTGTCCTGTCACACCGGAATCATCATAGGAAGCAATCTGTGCATTGGACACGGAGATCGTCATGACCTGGGACTTTCCGGGAGCCAGAGTGTCCGTCTTTTCGTAGCCGCAGAGAACGCGGGACGGCTTGCCGAGCCTGCCCTGTGGTGCCTTACAGTAGATCTGGACAACCTCTTTGCCACTGTAATTTCCGGTATTGGTGACTTTGACAGTGAAGTCCCATTTATCGGACAGTTGTTTTGCTCCTGTGATCGCAATATCAAAGGTTGTATAGGAAAGACCAAAGCCAAAAGGATAGAGAACCTTATCGCGGGCAAATGTCTCAAAGTAGCGGTATCCGACATAAATATCCTCGGAATAGAAGTTTCTGTATGGATCACCAAAGTATGGAGCGGAAGGATAGTCGTTTACATTAGCGGCGATCGTGTCGGTCAGCTTGCCGCACGGACTGATCTTACCGGTAAGCACGTCAGCAGTACCGGTTCCGCCGGTCATGCCGCCCTGCCATACATACAGGACAGAGTCCGGATCAAAGGACAGCAGCTCGTTCATGTCAATGATATTGCCGACATTGAGCAGTACGATCATTTTCGGAAAATGGTGGCGGACCTTTGCAAGCATGTCCTTCTCGGCAGCAGTCAGAAGATAGGAGCCCTCATGCAGAGAGTTGTCCTGTTCTTCGCCGGCAGTACGTCCGATGATGACGATCGCGGTATGGCTGCTTTCAGAGACATGTGCGACCAGCGCCTCGTCCAAAGGCATCTCGGTTTGTGACCATGGCTCCTTACCCCAGCCGTCTCCGAGATCAAAGGGGTTTTCACTGTCCCATTTCCGGTACACATCGAGCAGTTCTTCGTTGACGGAGACACCGTTTTCCAGCAGACCGTCCGGAATGCCGGTGATCTTTGATACATTTACCATACCGCCGGATCCTGTTCCGCTTTTATAATAATGAAGCTGAATGCGTCCGAATAACGCGATTTCATCGTCCGGATTTAACGGAAGTGCATCGTTATCGTTCTTCAGCATGACAATTCCCTCAGAGACAACCTGTGCCGCTGTTTTTAAATATTGCTCCCAATCAAGTGTTTTTTCTGTCTGTGCCATGATAATCCTCGTTTCTCTTAATATTTCTTACTTCACATCATATCGACCTTACAGAATAAGTCAAGAGGAAAGCAGATAATTCATTTTATTTTAATGTTTCCGTGCTGTGTTGTCTTTCCATCGAATATAGTATATGATTGTAGAAATTGCGACATATATTAGGTAGGGATACGTGTTTCCCATGGATGAGGAGGAGTGCATGACAAATTACATATTGATTGTTGCGGCAATTATTTTACTCTGTCTGTTTCTGAATAAGATATCTGCGAAGCTTGGCATTCCGGTGCTGTTGGCGTTTATTCTGCTCGGCATGCTGTTTGGAACAGATGGACTTTTGAAGATTTCATTTGACAATTATCAGATAGCGGAGCAGATCTGTACGGTTTCGCTGATCTTTATTATGTTTTACGGCGGCTTTGGAACGAACTGGAAGCAGGCGAGACCGGTGGCGGGAAAAGCAGTGCTGCTTTCCACGCTGGGTGTGCTTTTGACGGCAGCGGCGACAGGGATTTTCTGCTGGGGCGTACTCAGGTTTGATTTCTGGGAAAGCATGCTGATCGGTGCGGTATTAAGTTCCACAGATGCGGCTTCTGTGTTTTCGATCCTGCGTTCAAAACGCCTCAATCTGAAGGATAACACGGCATCCATGCTGGAGATGGAGAGTGGTAGTAATGATCCCTGCTCGTATATGCTGGCGGTGATCATTCTGGCAGTGATGAAGGGCGGCTTTACCGGGGAAAGTCTGGTGAAGCTTGTGCTGCTGCAGGTAATCTTCGGTGTGCTTATCGGTGTTCTTACGGCGGTCTTTGGTGCATGGGTGCTTTCGCGTATGAAGAATGCGGGGGACGGCGTGGATACGATCTTCGTATTCAGTATGGCGCTTTTGTCCTATGCCGGTGCGGCAATCCTTGGAGGCAACGGTTATCTGGCGGCTTATCTTGCCGGTCTGATCATGGGAAACCGTCCGCTTCACAATAAGAAGTCGCTGGTTCATTTTTTTGATGGTCTGACAGGGCTGATGCAGATGCTGATCTTCTTTCTGCTCGGGCTCCTGGCGTTTCCGTCGGCATTGCCCGGGATCATCCCGGTGGCATTTGCGATTGCATTGTTTCTGACCTTTGTTGCAAGACCATTGTCCGTGTTTGCAATATTAACGCCATTCCGGTGCTCCGCCCGTCAGCAGCTTCTGGTGTCGTGGTCGGGATTGCGAGGTGCCGCGTCTATTGTATTTGCCATTCTGGCGACTGTGGATCCGGCATATACGAAGAACGATCTCTTTCATATTGTAATTTTTATTGTGCTGTTCTCAATCAGCATTCAGGGATCGCTTCTGGGTTTTATGGCACGCAGGCTTGATATGATCGATGACAACAGCAACGTTATGAAGACGTTCAGTGATTATTCCGAGGAGGTTCCGGTCGAGTTTGTCAAGATTATGATCAAAAAGGATCACCCATGGGCGGGGCACCGGATCAAAGATGTCACATCTCTGCCGGATCTTCTGTTGGTGTTGATCCTGCGTGGGGAGGAACGGATCGTGCCGAACGGCGATACTGTGATCATGGAGGGCGATAAGATCGTGCTCAGTGCACTTTCGCCGGAAGAAAATCTGGGGCTTTATCTGTCGGAGATTGAGATTGACAGGGAGAGTCCGTGGATCGGTCTGCCACTTTCCAGGGTCAAGCTTCCGGAGGACAGTCTGGTGCTTGTACTGATGCGTGAGGACCGCGTGAAAATACCGAACGGTAACACTGTGATACGTGAAAATGATATTCTGGTCATTAGTCAGGTATAGACTTTATTGATAAAGAATATCAATAAAGAAATAAATGCTTGATTTCTTTGGGAAGGAAGAGTATAAAATTGTTACACTATAAATAAAACGTGGGGGATTTTATGTATTCCCACGGACAATACAGGAGGCGTATCATTATGTTAGATTGTTTAAAGAAAATTGATAAGGCAAAGACAGGAATTTTTGCAGCAGGCGTTTTATTCGGAACAGCAGGCATCAAGATTCTCGCCAGTGATGATGCGAAGAAGCTTTACACAAACTGTACAGCAGCCGTTCTTCGTGCAAAGGAATGTGTTTTAAAGACTGCAGCATGTGTTCAGGAGAATGCGGAGGACATTTATGCAGGTGCAAAGCAGATCAACGATGACCGTGCAGCAATGGATGAGGAATTTGAGGATGAGTCTTTCACAGAGGTTGAAGACGAGGAAGAAACAGAGGCGTAGGTCGATATGAGATTTCAGATCAAACATGAGATAAAGGGAAGACTTCGTGTTCATGTGATCCGGAAGCGGATGAGCTTTTCACAGGCAGACACACTTCAATATTATCTGATGGGACTTACGGGCGTACAGAAGGTGAAGGTCCAGAACAGAACCTGTGATGCCATTATCGAGTATGACGGGGACCGCGGGGAGATTTTGAAGGAGCTTCAGAGATTTTCGTATCAGCAGACCGAGGTGCCGGCGGATTATCTTAAGAATTCCGGACGGGAAATGAATCAGTATTACTGGGATAAGCTGGTGAATAGGGTCATTCTTCATTATGGAACGAAGCTTTTCCTGCCGATATCGGTGAGAGACGTCATTGCGACCGTGAAGTCTGTGAAATATGTCTGTGAGGGCGTGCGGACGCTGCTGAAAGGAATGATCGAGGTGCCGGTTCTTGACGGAACGGCGATCGGTGTTTCGGTATTCCGTGGAGATTACAGCACGGCAAGCTCCGTCATGTTCCTGTTAGGTATCGGCGAGATCCTGGAGGAATGGACTCACAAGAAGTCCGTGGAGGATCTGGCACGAAGCATGTCGCTCAACATCAGCAAGGTATGGCTGATCAGAGAAGGAAAGGAAGAACTCACGGAGCTTACGGCGGTGAACTCCGGAGACCGGGTCGTTGTCCATATGGGTAATGTGATTCCGTTTGACGGCGATGTGGTTGCCGGTGAGGCGATGGTTAATCAGGCGTCCCTGACCGGTGAGTCCAATCCGGTCAGAAAGATTGAGGGCGGTTACGCCTATGCGGGCACGGTTGTCGAGGAAGGTGAGATCACAATCTGTGTCAAGGAGGTCAACGGCTCCAGTAAGTATGAGAAGATCATGACAATGATCGAGGATTCCGAGAAGCTTAAGTCCTCACTGGAGGGCAGAGCGGCTCATCTTGCCGATCGGCTTGTACCGTATACCTTTGCGGGCACAGGTCTTGTATGGCTTCTGACGCGCAACACGACCAAGGCGTTGTCGGTGCTGATGGTTGATTTCTCCTGTGCACTCAAGCTTGCAATGCCGCTGACAGTTCTGTCAGCGATACGCGAGGCAAGTACATACGATATCACCGTGAAGGGCGGTAAGTATCTTGAGGCGATGGCTGAGGCAGACACGATCGTGTTTGATAAGACAGGAACCCTGACGAAGGCACAGCCGACCGTTGTGGATGTTGTATCCTTCAATGGACAGTCTTCGGATGAGCTGCTTCGTATTGCGGCATGTCTCGAGGAGCATTTCCCGCACTCTATGGCTAAGGCTGTTGTCGAGAAGGCAGTGGAGCGTAATCTGGTTCATGAGGAGCTTCATTCTAAGGTCGAGTATATTGTGGCACATGGCATTTATTCTACCATCGAGGGTAAGGAAGTCGTGATCGGAAGTCACCATTTTGTCTTTGAGGATGAGCATGCCGTGATTCCGGAGGGGAAGCAGGAGCTGTTTGATCAGCTTCCGGAGCAGTATTCTCATTTATATATGGCAATTGAAGGCAAGCTTGCGGCAGTCATCTGTATTGAGGATCCGCTCCGCAAGGAGGCTCCGGAGGTAATTCGCCGATTAAAGCAGTGCGGCATTTCCAAGGTTGTCATGATGACCGGTGACAGTGACCGGATCGCATCCACGATCGCACACAAGGTCGGCGTGGATGAGTATTATTCCGAGGTGCTTCCGGAGGATAAGGCGAAGTTCGTTGAGAACGAAAAGAAATCCGGCAGAAGGGTTATTATGATCGGAGACGGCATCAACGATTCGCCGGCATTGTCGGAGGCAAGCGTAGGTATTGCTATCAGCGACGGTGCGGAGATTGCCAGAGAGATTGCGGATGTGACGATCAGTGCAGATGATCTGTATGAGATCGCGACACTCAAGCGGCTCAGTGATGCCATGGTCAGACGGATCAATAAGAATTATCATATGATCGTCGGTATCAACACCGGACTGATCCTGTTAGGCGTAGCAGGGGTCTTCCAGCCGACGATGTCTGCTCTGCTGCACAATACCTCAACGATATTGATCAGCTTAAAGAGCATGGAAAATCTTCTGGATACAGGAACTAAACTATAATTTTTGCTGCATTACCGGAAGCAATGAAACATTTAAAAACTAAAACTGTGGTGCCGGAAATGATGCACCACGGATCAGTTAATAACTCAAACTTCGCACACTGATTAGTTGATTGCGCCCATACTATTTCTTATGTCTGAGGAAAATTAATATAGATTTTTGCCTCAGGATATCTGACGAAACCGTGAGCTGG
>ERZ773264.85-NODE-85-length-130665-cov-89.637241_pt1 | contig 130665 bp, 95 predicted proteins | sample MGYA00511910_ERZ773264 | MGnify/ENA primary metagenome ERZ773264 (study PRJEB29015, sample SAMEA2737739) | human gut metagenome | biome: human gut; feature: human-associated habitat; material: faeces | place: China | collected 2012 ...
GAGGTCGGAAAACGAAAGTAGGAAGAAAACTGCTTCGTTTTCCTCCTACTCGATTGTTATGCTTGTACGCTTACATGCTTGTCTGTGTGTCAATACTTAGCGTACGATGTATTTCTTGTTTTTGCTAACGAGCACGCCGTGCTTAGCTGTAGCTTTGCGTCCGCTGAGGTCGTAAAATGTAGCATTAGCAAGTGTCTCCGTCTCGTTGTTTACAACGTTCTTGATGGCTGTAGCATCATTAGCCTCTACACCGCCGAACATGAACACGCTGTTAGCAGGCAGAGTGAGTGTGAGCTGCTGGTCGATGTCGATAGCCTCACCCTCGGTGAGACCCTCCAGGGCTGCCTGGTCGTCGAATGGCTTTGTGAGGACGATCTTGCCAGAGATGTTAGCCGGAATCTCCAGAGCCTCACGCAGAGTGAGAGTGATTGACTTCGCCGCCACGTCGCCGTTGCGCAGGGTGAGTGTCGACTTCTTGCCGTTCCATGCAGCCCAGCCGTAGATCTCGTGTCTGTAACCGTTCCACGGATTGCCACCTACCCAGTGAGCGTCCATCAGCACGTCAGCGTTGTCCTTCTGCCACTTGATGAGGTCGGCGAGGTCAGACCACAACTTGCCATTGTTGATCTTGTCCATGAGCTTGTAGTCGTTGTAGAGCTCTACCATGCCGCTACCGCAAGCAAATGCGCAGCGCAACTCGTTGAGAGCGTTCTCGTAGTTCATGTTCTTGCTCACGTCGCCGTGCTCGGTGAGGATGAAGCCGTGAGTCATCAGCGTGTTGATCGGACACAGAGGAGAGTCGGTAACGTAGATGTTGTACACCTGCATATCGCGGTATGTGATCCATGCCTCGCGGTCGTTCGGGTTGGTGCCAATCTTCTTCCAGTCGGCATCCTGACGCCATGTCGCGTCGGTAATCTTGTACCAGAAAGGTGAAGCCCATGTGCCTACTGTAGTGTTGAAGAAGATGTCCTCCTTGAGGTTCTCGCGGATGTACTGCTCCATACGGATGATGCCCTCAGCGTTCTCGTTGCCGGTGTCGCCTGGGTCAGGACCTACGGCTGTACCCTGAGCAGAGATGCCGTCGAACTTGAAGAAGCCGAACGAGCCCTTGCCGTTCTCGTCGTGCTGGTTCTTCACGAGGTTTGTTGCTGCTGCGAGGAATGTGTCGTAGTATTTAGGGTTAGAGAGCTGCATTCCGCCGTTGTTCTTCCAGTAGTCGCGACGGTAGTCGCCGCTCTTTCCGTAACCACCTACCGGGCCGAGCCAAGCACCTACGCTTGCGCCCATTTCGGCAGCCTGCGAAGCTATGTCGCGCATCTCTCTTGGGAAGCCGCTATGGAATGTCCATGTACCGTAGTTGTCCCATCCGTCGTCGATTACGAAGTTCTTCGGAGCCACGTTGTAGCGGTCCCAGAGGCTGCTCTTCCAGTGTGCCACTACGTCGAGCACGCCGTCGGCAGTCATGTTTGTATATTCTCTGCCCGGAGCCGCATTGTTGCGGTCGATGTTAAGCTCATACCAGCTGATGTAGCATGGGTTAGCACGCCAAGGCACTGCACGCTCGCGCTCAGAGTAAGCCAGGAACGAACGACGCTTCTGTGTCTCGCGTATGTTCTTTGAGCTCTGCTTGCCGTCCTGCGCGATGAGACCTACGACGGCAGACACCTTCCATGTCTCGCCCTGCTTCAGTGTGGTGTGGCGGCTCCACATACCCTGGATGATAGAGTAGTCGGTGTTAGCCACGTCCTCTACGGTGTTGAATGCGGTAGGAGTCTCAAGGCCTGCGAATATCTTGTCGTTCAGAATCACCTTGCCACGTGTGTTGCCGATGGTGCTTGGCTTGCTGCCCGCTGCCTTGGTGTCCACCTTGTACGACATCGGGATGATGCTGAACATATCCACGTTGTCTACGCCGGTGAGTTCCATCTCGGTGCGCAGGTAGTGGCTGCCCGAGCGCAGCACAGCGCGCCATACGATGCTGATCTGCTGTCCGTTGTACGAGTATGTGTAGTTAGCCTGCAGAGCCTTGCCTGCATAGTGCTTCACGCCGCGGATGGCGTTCGGTTCAGCAGCGAGGTCTACCAGCTCCACCTTGACGAGTGTCATCTGGCTTGCTGCCACGCTCACGCCCGAGCCGAAGCTCACGTAGAAAGGCTCTGTGCCAGCCACCAGGTTCATAGCCTTAGAGCCGAGGAAGTAGATAGCCTTCTCGGTGTTGAGGAAGCTTGCCTGAAGCACCTTGTTGCCCAATGTGTAAACGTTATTATCTTTCCATGCTGTTGCGTCGCCAACCTTGTCCTGCTGTATCGGGTAGAGCCATGCGTTGGTGTACGGCTCGCTGTCCTCGAGCTGTGGCAGGTCGTAGTAGGCTACGGTGATGGTCTTTGTCTCAGGGTCGATCTGTACGGTGGCGAACTTGCCGTCCTTCTCGGGCGCGGTCACGTCGCTTGGCAGCAACGATCCGCTCACAGTAATCTTATCGCCGTCGTTGTATGTCTTGCCGTTGATTGTGACGCTTGCGCCGCTAACGGTGTACGTGTTAGACACCATCTCCTGCAGTACCCATGCGCTGCCGTTGTCCTGCTTGCCGTTGTCCTGCCACAGACCCACGGTGATGGTCTTGTTGTCTACGGGGTTGAAGTCGATGCCGCCGTGCCAGTTCATGTATTTGTCTGCCTTGCCGGTAGAGGTGATCGGCTGGAACTCGTAGGCCGCTGTGCCGTTCTGCGCTGTTGTCTTGGTTGCCTTCCACGGTTGTGCGTTCGTCTTGTCGCTGATGAGCTTTGCCTTGCCTGGTCCGTTGCTGTAGCTGTAGGCTTTGTCGTACGAAACCCACACCTTGCTGTCGACGTTGTAGATGAGATACTGACCTTCTGTGCTTGCAGCATAGAAGGCGAACTTGCCTGCATTCTCGTTTGTACGTGTAGGCGATGTGTACGGAGTCATCATCAGTCCGTTGCAGTTGCTGATGGTGTACACTCTCTCGGGATTGTTTACATTCGCCGAGGTCTTGATGTCACTGGTCTGAGCCCAGGAAGAACTACCCCCCCCCAATAGCTAACAGAGCCAATGAAAGTAGATAACGAATACTCATTGTCTTTTGTTTTGCAACACTTGTAGTTAGTAATACTTTAAAAGTTCTGAGCAATCAAGATGTTTTGATTTGTTGAAGTAGGCGGAGCCGGATCGCTCAAAAAATGTATATGTAGAGACAGCATACCCGGGTGTTGCAAATTCAAGCAGCAGTCTCTACGATAGACGTTGCAAAGGTACAAATAAAAAACAATGTATCCTTGCTTTGAACAGAATATTTTACAATCGATTACGTTCATAAATGTATGATTTTGCAAGAATCGTAATAAAGCATAACAATGTGTGTTAGATATAATTAGATTGTTAAAAAATAAGAATAACTATAGGTTGTTATATTTTAAACCTTTATATTTGCAACCGAGAATTTTACAATTTATGCAATGGAAAGAAATGAGATGTTTTATTATGTAATTATCCTGTTTGCTCTTTTAATCGCGGTATTGCTTTTAGTCGACTTCATGATGAAGCGTGCGTTAGTGAAAGGCAAGTCTAAGGATAGTGAGGGCGAAAAGCCTGCGAGAGTTACAAAGTCCATGAACGGTGTCGACTTCTTTTTGGCATTGTCGTTCGCAACAATTGCCGTGAACCACTTTTTGGTGTCTGTTTACACGCTGGTAGCCCTGGCTTTAGGCTTCGTTTTAGGCGTATATACATTGTATCTTTGCCTTACGTTGCGTCAGAAGCAACTCACGTTCAGAGTTATCGTGAAGATGGTAGTACTCGTGTTGATTTACGTAGTGTATAAGTAGCCGCTGAACATATACAGAAAAACGACATATCTTAGGGCTTTCTCCCTGAGATATGTCGTTTTTTGTTGCTTATCTACCAGTCGCCTTATACCGCGCTTCGTAGCGCTCCTGCATCGTGCGAACCGAGAAGCGGTCTTTGGCGAAGGCGTAGGCTCGCTGCGTGAGTGCGTCGTGGTCGGCGGTGGGCAGCAGGTTGAAGATGCGGCGGTAGTCATCGATGCTGTTGTTGTGCGCAAGCAGTGCCCAGTCGGCGGGCAGCGTGTCGGAAAGTCCGGGGCAGGTGTTGGCGATGACGGGCAGGCGGTTGAGGCTCGCTTCCATAGAGAGCATACTCAATCCTTCGAACTCCGACGGCATGAACAGATAGTCGAACGACTGCATGTAGCCGGCGAGTCCGAAGATTGGGGGCACGAGCTGTGCGTTGAGGGGTTTTCCTAAGGCTGCTATCTCGGCGAGGGTCTGCTCTACGAGTGTGCGCTGCGAGCCGTCGCCAGCGATGGTGAAGAAGAAGCGTGCGTCGCCAGCAAGCATCTTCAGCACCTCGCAGAGGACAACCACGCCCTTCTGAGGTTCAAGGCGACCAGCGAAGAGGATGTTGAGGTGTTCTTGCTCTGGCAAGCGGCAAAAGCCGAGCGGAGGTGTTGAGGTGTTGAGATTGGTTGAGTGTTGAGTGTTGAATGTTGAGGTGTTGAGGTGTTGTTGGTGCACTTGAGACAAGTGCACCCCCTGAGGTGTTGAGGTGTTGAAATAATCGGTCTGCTCAACTTCTGCCACGCCATTGTTTATGATAGGTGGCACCTCGCCGAAGCGTTCGGCATAGCTGTCGCGCACGGAGTCGGAGATGGCGATGTTGGCGCCATGGCTCTGGAAGAACTTCTCTACCCACTGGGCGGTGCGTGGCAGACCCGTCCAGAGACGCGTGTTGTGTATGGTGCGTACTATCTTCACGCGGCGCAGCATGAACGGGAACAGGCGGCTGAACACGTAGAGCGCAAGGTCGGGGGTCTCGGTGTGCGTGTGTATCACGTCGGGATGCCAGCGCAGCATGATGTAGAGCATACGCAGAGGGAAGAGCAGTGCGGCGATGCGCTCGAAGAGGAAGTGGAAGCTCACGTCGGGCATCCACGAGCGGTGGCAGCGTACACCGGCTTGCTCCAGTTCGGCGATGAACTTCGGGGTGTAGGCGGTGCGTCCACGCATTATCTCTACTACATGGTACTCCATGCCGTGCGTCTGCGACTCGGCGATGTTGGCGGCTACGCGTTCGGCACCGCCAAGCGAGAAGTGGGTTATGAGGTGGAATGTTCGCATGGGGATATGGTGTTGAGATGTTGTTGTGGTGAGATGGTGAGATGGTGAGATATGATGTTGAGATGTTGTTGTGGTGAGATGGTGAGATATGATGTTGAGATGTTGTTGTGGTGAGATGGTGAGATATGATGTTGAGATGTTGTTGTGTTGAGGTGGTGAGATATGTTGTAGTAATGTCACCATCTCAACACCTCACCACTTCAACATAAATAATCACCATCTCAACACCTCACCACTTCAACATAAATAATCACCACCTCAACACAACACCATCTCAACATAAATAATCAATAACAATTGTTGCATTGTACGCCCAGAGCCACACGGCGAGCGCCGCTACGAGCACCCTTGGAGCCATGCTGTTGCTGCGGCGCAGTATGTAGCCGGCGGCGATGGGGATGATGAACGCCCAGTGGGCTGTCATTATGTACACCTCGTTGAGTCCGAAGCCGAAGCCCATGTGCATGAGCATGTCGAAGCCGAACCACGCGAGCACCATGAGGAAGAACTTTTCGCGGCGTGCCGTCCATGCACCGACGGCGAGAAGCACGACGAGCAACGCCTCCACAACGTAGTTGAGCGCGGAGCGATACTGCACGAAGACGGGGCGTGTCTGCTGCACGTCCTCAAGCAGATAGTCGCGGTGGAGCTGCAGCGACTCGCCGAACAGATTGTCCACTGCCGACTGCCAGCGGTCGGTTGTTATATCGCTCCACTCCAATAGCGGCACGTTCTCGGTCAGAGCCTCGCCGTTCTGTTGCTTCACGAAGTCGTTATGCTCCTTCAGCTTCGCTATGCGTACTGGGTCTTTCTTTGCCACAGCCGCTTCAATGCGCTTTATCTTACGCTCCTGCGGAGCCACGATGGCATCCTGCTGCCAGACATAGATAGCGCCGAGCAGCAGTGTCGGCACTACGAACGAGGCAATGCTGCGCCACGCGAACACCTTATGTCCGCCTGCGAACCAAGCCGCAAGCACCACCTTAACGCCGTTGGTGAGCGTCACGCCAGCCGTGAGGAAGAAGAGCAGCGCGCTCTGCCATAGCCTCATCGGCTTGCCCTCCTTCAGCTTCCGCCCTGCTATGAGCAGCGTGAGCAGCAGCAGGGGCAGCGAGAGAGCAAAGTGGTCGGGCACCATGGTGGCTATCATCACGTGTGCGAAGCCGTAGAACAACGCCGTGAGCAGGGCGGCATCCACGCGGCGCACCTCCACCACGTCGCGCAGCAGACGGTGCATCAGCACCGCTCCCCACACGTCAGCCGCTACCAACAGCGCGCCCATGAGCAGCACCGCAGCGTTGAACTCCGTTGGCGGCATTATCAGGCGGTTCAGCCAAAACAGCGGCAGCAGCAAGACGACGAACAACGGATGGCGCAGCGTGTTCCAATGTAGGCGCATACACGAGATGAATATCAGCGAGAAGATGTCGTAGCCCGACATGTTCAGGTGGTTGTAGAACACCGACCAGAAGCCCACGTGCGCACCACGTGTGAACGACTCCCAGTGGTTGGCGATGAGCAGGGCGTTGAGCGCAGCGAACACTACGAGCGCAGCGACGGCTATGGGGCGTTCTTCTTTGCGAAGTATTTGCATGTTATGTTTCTACGATATGTTGTTAGAAGAAGAGATACTGCACGATGAGCGCCACGTTCCATATCCACAGATATGCAGCCAGCGTAGCTATCAGCCCTTTTAGCGCGAGGGCGTTGCGGCGCTTCTGCGTAGCCTTCAGCAGGAATGCCACGGCTATCGGTATGATGTATATCCAGTGAGCAGACATGATGTACACCTCGTTGATGCCGAAGCCCAGACCCACGTGCAGCACCATGTCGAGGGCGAAGTAGGACATGGCGAGCCAGAAGAAGCGCGAGCGTCTGCCTGCCCAGATGCCGAGCACGAAGAGCAGTGCGATGATGCCCTCGATGATGTAGTTGAAAGCGTAGCGATAGTGTACCATCATCGGGCGTGTGCGCAGCACGTCGCCCAACAGATAGTCCTGATGCAGCTGTATCGACTCGCCGAAGAGGTTCTCCACTATCGACTCCGAGCGCGAGGTCGTCACGTCGGTCCAGCTGATGAACTCGCCGTTGGCTATCGGCTTGCCGTTCTTGCGCACGCGCTTTTTCTTCTTCGCCTGCGCAGCCTTCGCCTTGTTCACGGAGTCGCGCTCTGCCTTGGCAGCCACGGCAGAGTCCTGCTGCGCCGTGGTGAACGCAGCGAAAGCGATGGAGTCGCGGCGTGCCTGCTCCGCCTGTTCCGCCTTCCGCTTAGCCTCCTTCTCCGCCTTCGCCTTCTCGCGGGCAACCTTTGCCGCCACGTCGCGCGGCCAGACAATGTGGTCGTAGCTCATTCGTGCCACGCCCCATGTGAGGGCAGCCGGCAGCAGGATGCAGCCGAAGAGGAACTTCGGACGCAGTATGCGCCAACCGTTGACGAAGAGTTCGGAGAGGTATATCTTCAGTCCGTTGTTCAGCGATGTGCCGGCGGTGATGAAGAAGTATGTCACCGCCTGCCATCCGCTCAGCTTCTTGCCCTTCAGTATCAGCTTGCCTGACACGTAGAGAGCCAGAAGCAGCAGCATCATCGAGATGACGAAGTGGTCGGGCGCCATCGTCGAGAGCATCACGAAGGCGAAGCCGAAGTAGAAGACGGTGAGCAGTGTGGAGTCGGTGCGGCTCACGCCCACCACCTCGCGGCAGATGCGGTAGAGGAAGAGCATCGAGTAGAACGCCGCGAACAGCTGTATCGCCGACACGATGAAGATGGCGCAGTTGATGCCCGTGAGCCACATCAGTCCCTGATTGATGAGGTAGGGCACGTACATGAAGAACGCCAGCAGCGGATGGCGGTAGACGTTATAGCCCGCCGTCCAGTTGCTCACCACGCTGTACGTGATGGGGTCGAAGCCCGAGATGTGGAACTTCGAGATGAACAGATGCCAGTAGTAGGTGGTCTGCGGTGTGAACACGTCGTAGTACTTGCAGATGACGAGGGCGTCGAGCGCAAGGAACACCAGGAGCATCACCGTCGCCAACGGACGTTCTTCGCGCTTCACGCGGAAGAGGCGGAACGCACTGAGGAGAGAGTTGGTATTCATATTGTTTTGTTGTTTTCTTTGCTTTTTTGTTTAAGCCGAACTAAGCCTTCTTAGGCCTTTCTAAGCCTGTCTAAGGCGGCGTTTAAGCCGAACTAAGCCTCTTTAGGCCTTCCTAAGCCTTTGCCTGAACTTTGCTAATTAAGCCCTCCCCGAGGGGGAGGGTTGGGAGGGGCTCTTTAAAAAGAATCTCACGAGCACGAAGTTCACGGGCACGCAGATGCAGAACATCGGGATAGGTGCCCACTGCTTCGGCACGCCCAGCCATAGGAACAGATTGAGCGTGAGCATCTGCAGCACATAGTTGACGGCGTGCGAGAAGGCGAAGCCTGCACCACGCTTTGCCGACGCCTTCACGCGGAACGTGTAGCGTGTAGATGCCACGAAGTTGAACGCGAAGCTGATGAGGTAGCCGATGGTCATCGCCACGCTCGGGTTGAGCCAGCGTATGAGCAGCCAGTAGATGGCGTACTGCAGTATGGTTGCCAGCACGCCGACGATGCCGAAGCGTATCACTTCGCCAAGTTTCTGTTTGTCTATCATGCTTATATGTCGTTGTTTATTTAAAGTAGTAGTGTTTTATTGTTTTACTTTGGTGTCGCGCATCGGTCGGCGCAGACATCCGCATCGGTCGGCGCAGACATCCGCATCGGTCGGCGCAGATGTCCGCATCGGTCGACGCAGATGTCCGCATCGGTCGACGCAGATGTCCGCATCGGTCGACGCAGATGCTCGTAATCAAAACTTTATTGACCTAATTGTCTATCTGAACGGCTTGAAGTGGGCTTTATCGGCGAAGGTAAGCAGCTCACGGTCGCCCCTGCTGTCGCCGAACGCCTCTATGACGTAGTCGTTGCGGTGTACGGTCAGGTCGGGATATTGCTTGCAGAGTCGCTCCACCTTCTCCGCTCCATAGCAGTTGTTCGTGAGGAAGCGTCCGGTGAGCAGTCCGTTGTCGTCCGCTTCCACCTGCGTGCCGAGCACACAGAAGTTCGACCGGCTATTCGTTGCCATGTTCGTGAAGAACGGGCGCACCCAGTTGTCGATGCTCGCGCTCACCACGCACACGCTCTCGCCCTCGCTGAAAAGGTGTTCGAGCAATGCTTTCGCCTTCGGTCTTATCAAGCAGGCGTTGCGCTCAGCAAACTGTCGGCACAGCGCGTCGAACGTTTTCAGCTCCATGCCGCGGAAGTACCATGCGAAGATGCGCTGCTTGGCGCGGTAGTTGGGGTAGAGCTTCAGCTTCATCAGCACCAACAGCGGACTGTGCAGCAGGAACCCCACGATGAAGCGCCATGTGCCACAGGCGTAGCGTATGAACACCAACAGCGTGTCCGCCGTCGTCAGCGTGCCGTCAAAGTCGAATGCGTAGAGTCGTTTCATATTATATAACGTATATCATGAGCAGGAACGTGAGCAGCCACGCCACCACGATAATCTGCGAGAAGTGGTCGCGCAGAATAATCTTTGTGGGGTCGCCACTCTTCTGGTCGACCACCGCTATCTGTATGTAGCGCAGCAGACCGATGAGCACGAAGACGAACGTGAGGTAGAGATAGGGTGTCTGGAAGCGTTCCACCACTTCCGGCGACACGCAGTACATGATGTAGCAGACGAGCGTGACGGAGGCGGTGATGGTGATGGCTTGGTTGATGAACGTGAGGTTGTAGCGCACGGTGTTCTTGCGCGGTGCCTCGCCCGTCTCGTTCATGCGCAGCACGTCGTCGCGACGCTTGGCGAACGACATGAAGAGCGTGAGCAGGAAGGTCATGATGACAATCCAGTTGCTCAGCGGCAGCTCGCAGGCGAAGCCTCCGGCGAGGATGCGCAGCACGAAGCCGAACGCCACGATGCACACGTCGAGTATGGCGTACTGCTTCAGCTTGGAGCAGTAGGCGAGGTTGAGCACGTAGTAGAACACGATGACTGCCATGACGTTGCTCATCACCTCGGGCGGCAAGAGCAATGCCACACCGATGCCGAGCACGAACATCGCTATCATCAGTGTGTAGCCCATGCGTATTGACAGGGCACCCGACGCGATAGGGCGATGGCACTTCACGGGGTGGTTGCGGTCGGCATCAACGTCCACGATGTCGTTGTAGCAGTATATTGACGAGGCTACGAAACTGTAGGCGAAGAAGGTGAGCGTCACGAGTTCTATCGAGTTGATATTGAAGAGTTCGCCACCGAAGAACATAGGGATGAAAACGAAGAAGTTCTTTATCCACTGCTTAGGGCGCGTAAGGCGCAAGATGTTTTTTATCATGTGGTGAGATGTTGAGATGTTGAGATGTTGAGATGGTGAGGTGGTGAGGTGGTGAGGTGGTGTGATGTTGATATTACTTTTGGGTGCAGAGCTTCAGGGCGAAACTCGTCAACTTTTGCAGCACCCACGCTGCAGGCAGCGTGATAGCCACTGTTGCGGCGAACGTTCCCCAATAGCCAAAGCCCATGGGTTGCACATACACCAGTACGAAATGGATATGTATGAGATAGGCTTCGAGACTCAGCATACCTACCATGCGGAACGAGCGGTTCACCCACTCGGGTGTGCGGCGGAAGATGCGGTTCATCACGAGCACGCTGCACACCGTGAACGGTATGTACAACATACGCTCCACGAAGAGCGGGAAGAGTCCGTGGCGCACCTGCTCGAGGTAGAGGCATGTGCCGAACGTCATGAGGAACGTGATGAGCAGCAGCCACACCGCGTCGGGCGGCAGCTGCCTGCGCGAGCGTACCATCTCGCCCATGTTGATGCCGATGAAGAAGATGGGCACACGACTCCAGAATATCTCCAAGTGTCCCACGACGGCATGTATCGGCAGTACCCACTGCACCATTACGCACCACACTACCATAAGCAACGGCAGCCAGCGATAGTTGGGGTAGCGCTCGATGAGGCGCATATACCATGGCGCGATGAGGTAGAGCAGCATGATGGCTGGCACGTACCAGAACGTCAGTTCGTCGTGCAGCCAGAAGTCCCAGTTGATGGTTATGTCGCCGAGCAAGTCGACCACGTTCTTCGAGAATCGCTGCGCTCCGAGGTAGTCGGGTAGGTAGAACGCCGTGGAGCAGATGAGCCATGTGGGCAGTATGCGGATGAGTCGGCGGCGGTAGAAGTGCCTCACCGACGGCGTTTTTGTCCATGCGAACCACAGGCCCACGCCACTCAGGAAGAGGAAGATGTCAACCCCCACGTTGCCGCAGCGACGCAGCCCGTAGAACGGGTCGCCGCGGTCGAGCGCCACATGGAACAGAATGACGAAGAGCATTGCTGCTCCCATCTGTTCGGCGCGAAATCGCGATATGTTTCCTAACTCAATGCTTGGTATCTTCATTGCGTAGCTTGAAATTATGGTAGAACCATGCCAATGCTATCGATGCCACGATGTACAGCAGCAGACCCGTGTACACGTCGCCGTGGCGCGAGATTGGTATGAATATCTTTCGTGTGAGCGGATGCAGCACAAAGAGGGCGGCAGAGATTGTGCCTACCCATGCTATCCATTCGTTCGCGGTCTTCGGCAGCAGCTTCACGATGCCAATCGTGGCGATGCACACGAAGAGCGGTGCCCACAGCCATGTGTGGAAGTTGAAGCTGAAGAAGAATACTGCCACAACCGACAGAACCATTACGGTCATTCGCACGCCGTGCGTCAACTCTCTGCCGTGGCGTGCGTAGAGCAGTCCGGCACAGAAGGGCTGCACACCGCCCATGAAGTTGTAGCGTATGCAGTTGAGCGTCTCACCCTCGGGGGCACAGAATGCCTGCATCGCCCAGCACACGGCAACAAGCAGTAGAGCGTAGATGTCGCCCTTGCGCCAGAGCAGCAGTCGATAGACGATGTAGAGCTGCATCATCAGTCCGAAGAACCAGTAGGGTCCGGGCCAGATGACATGGTCGGGGTCGGGCATCATGTTGTTGAACATGAAGAGCTGTCCGAGTATGTCCACGACGTGATACTTATGCGCCCCAGGCGTGACGGCATCGACCATGGTGAACGCCACGAAGCCCACAATCATCATTTTGAAGAGCTTCAGGTAGTGGTGCTTCAGGAACGGCAGCACGTCGGTCTGCTTCTTCGCGAGTCCGCCACGCTTCTCGTATTTCATCACGAGTCCGTAAGCAGAGAGGAAGAGGAACACCGGCACACCATAGTGGCCGAAGAACGATATGAGGTGGATGGGCAGGTTCCAGTCGGGGTTGCTGATAGCCTGCATCAGACTACTTGCCTTCGACATCGTGAACGTGTACTCGTTCTCCTTTACGGCGAAGCCGAGCCAGTGGCAGTAGTTGTGCAGGAAGATTCCTATTATTGCGAGTCCGCGCATGGCGGAACATTCTGTGCGGGTAAGCATTTTTTGAGTTTAAAGTTTGTCGTAATCCGTAGTGTTCTTTAATATTCTCGGGCGGCTCTCGTCGTATTCGGGCGACAGCAAGTTGTACTGCTCCTTGTAGTCGCGGGCGTGAATGCCGCCGAGGTAGAGCAGCATGTGCGCAAGTGCGTCGGTCATAAAGCGTCGGTTGCGAGCATTCACTACCTGGCGGAACACCTCCGGACGCTTCTTGATGTACTGGCGCGAGCACCATATCCACATCGGTATGTCGAACTCGGCGTGAGCCAGACGGGCATCTATCTTCGCCGAGTGCATACGGCAGAAGAAGTGCATGTCGCCCTCGTAACATTCCTCGCCATGGTCGGGCACGTAAATCACGATGGCATCTTCGTTCTCGAACTTCTTCACTATCTCCGTCACAACCGAGTCGTTGTATAGAATGGCGTTGTCGTAGTCGGCAAGCGTCTGACGCTCGCGTGCGTTCAGATGCGGTTTCATCTCCTTGTAGTCGTCGCCACGGAACTTTTTATGCTCCTTCGGCGAGCGTTGGCGATACGCCACGTGTTGCCCTAACAGATGGAAGATGATGAGGTTGTTCTCTGTGTTCTGTCCCTTCAGCTCGTCGTAGTCCTTCAGCAAGTCCTCGTCGTAGCGGTGCAGTTGCGTGTTGCGCGTGTCGAACTGCGCCGCGCTCAGCTTTGGGTTGTTGAGGAAAAAGCCGCCACTGAAGTCGTACACCGCCTCCTTTGCCTTCGGCAGGAACTGGTTGGTGAGGAACGTCACGTGGTAGCCAGCCTTGCGGAACAGTTCAGGGAAGAGCGGATAGTCGCACCACTCGCCCTTGTCGCCTACGCAGTAGAGCGAGAAGAGGTGCTTGAACACGAAGCTCGTGAGGTTCCACGGCGATACAACGTCGGTGTACTTCACCAGCCTGCCTTGCCGCTCCAACTTCTGTTGGCGTGGCGTGGTGGGCATGACGTAGCCGTACTGCGACGAGTGGTGGCGGTTGAAACTCTCGCCGATGATAAGCACGATGTTAGGCGAACGGAACGAACATGAGTCGACCGTCACTGTCTTTGCCGTGCGCACCAGGCGGTCGATCTGTTTCGCTGTGAGCGTATTGGCATAGATGCTGAACACGAGACGGTAGACAGGTTGGTAGAGTACAGCGTGATCCTTCTCGGTGAGCGTGTGTTCCACTTCGCCAATGGTGGTGCCCGACATCAGTTTGTGTATAGCTGCCTTGTTATGTGCGCTTGAGCACACCGACCATACGAGCAGCGTAAGCACGGCTGTGCCTATAATGGGGCGTGCGCGGTGCAGTAGCTCGCAGGTGCGCAGCCATATCGACTTGATAAGCTCGCGCCAACGACGTGGAATGAAGTGAGGAAAGCGTAGACGCAGTGCCGTGAGCACGTGCACGAACAGCAATAGCAGCACCCAGCCCACATCGCTCATCAGCACATCGGGCGACACGCACGAACGCAGAAATTCGCCTGACTCGCGCGAGTCGGTCTCACCGACGAGTTGCAGCATCGTCGGGGTCAGTGTCGACTGAAACTTCACGAAGCAGTAGACATCCACCACTGCCGTTGCGTACAGAACGACGTAGAAGAAGCCACGCACCCATATCATCACCTTGCGCGGTAAGAGGGTGAGTATCAGCGTGAGCACATAGACATCGAGGAACAACTCGAGGTAGAGGTTGTCGTAGAGGTGTGCTCCGCGCACGTTGGGCAGCGTAGCCCATGCCGTTATGCAGCCGAGTAGGTACATGAACACTGCAAACGTGCAGTTGCGGCGTAAAGGTTCTGCCACAGCAGCGAGCACCTGTTTAATTGTTTTCAAATATCTCATCTATACCTATTGTTATATAGTGGTTTTATAGCCGTGTTCCCACGTTGTGGGAGCTGTTGTTCCGCAAATTTACACATCTTTTCTGACATATTAATTGATTGGTTGCAAAAATATTGCTCTTTGGTAGATGTTCTATTCTATTGTTGCGGATAAGGTATGAAAAAAGGGCACTCCTTAGCGGAATGCCCTGTATGTCGTACATTATACGATTGCGATGTTTATGCCCGATGATTAGTCGGCAATCTTAACAGTAGCGCGACGGTTGTAAGAAACTGGTGAGAGTTCCTTAACACCACCCATACCCTCTGTTGTAATCTGGTCGCGGCTAACGCCCATCTTAACGAGCTCGTTAGCAACTGTTTCTGCACGACGCTCAGAGAGCTTCTTGTTGTAAGCAGCAGAGCCGGTAGCGCTGTCTGCGTAGCCAGTTACTACGAGGTTTGCCTTGTTGTCCTTAGCGAATTCAGCCAACTTCTCAACGTTTACGAGGTCCTTGCGTGAAGCAATAGTAGCCTTGTTGATGTTGAAGAATACTGACAACGGAGTGTTGGTGTATGTCTTGACGTCATTCTTACCCACTGGCTCGTCCTTCTTTGCAGCGAGGAGGCTCTTCAGACGTGTGTTCTCTGCCTTAGCGTCGTTGAGCTCAGCGTTGAGAGCTTCAATCTGCGACTGTGAGAGAGCCTTGATAGCGTCTACGTCCGGAGTCTTGCTCCATGTAGACTTGCCAAGGTTGAACTGCATACCAACCTCTGCATAGAACTTATTGTCCTTGCCCTCCCAGAGTGATTTCTGAGATGTACCACCAGCTTCTACACCGTCGAAGTCAGACTCTGCGTATGTCCAGCCGAGCTCGAGGTAGAGACCGAAGTGCTTTGAGAGGCGGAATGTGTTGAGGAAACCTGCTGCGAGGTTCATGTTGTAGCGGTTGTATGAGCAGTTGCGGTTGATACCGCCACCGAAGAACGGAATGGCGTTCCACACGCGTGTCTCGTTATAACCACAGAACATGTTGCTGAGGTTGAAGAGAATGTGCTCGTTGAGTGTCCAATAGTTGTTCTTGTGCTTGTGCTCGTCAACTACTGTACGACCCCAAACGCCGCTGAACTTGGTGCGAAGACCGAGACCAGGTGTGAACCACTTGCCTACGCCTACAGAGAAGCCAGGAACAGCGCGGAATTTCTTGAACGGACTACGGCTCAGACCGCTGCCATGCTCCTCGTTAGAGTAGAATGCGTTCCAGTCAGCACCAGCCTGAAGAAACCAATTGCTCCAGAATGAATTTGTTGCAACGCTATGCTTGAGTGTAGGATCAGTTGTCTCCTGAGCCATGGCACTCATTGATAAGCCACACATTGCTAATGCAATTATTAACTTTTTCATAACTTTTATTGTTTAATAATCAATTAATTACGTTGTCATGGACATAGCATGTCCTTTTTATTTAATTGCAAAGTTAATAAAAAAAACAAAAGTAATCCTTTTTATGCTAGAAAAAAGCATATAATAGTTGTTTTTTTATTATTTATGTAACTTTATGTGCCGAATAAATGCTCTAATTCGTTTTGATGGAGCATCGTTAAAATCTTTTTGCCATCTGGAGTGTAGCTGAAGTTGGAGCACGTGAAGAGGCTATTGACGATGTTTTCCATCTCGGCATTGGTAAGCACTTGTCCGTATGCGACGGCTGCGTTGCGTGCCAGTTCGAGGGCTATTGAGTGGTTGATGTCGTCGATAGCTGATGTTGTCTTCTCGCGTGCTGAGGCTACGAGGTCTTGCAGCAGGGCGGTATAGTCGAGTCCATCGAGTCCGCTTGGCACTGCCGTGATGCTGTAGTCGCCCTCTGCTGTCGGAGTCAGTTCGAAACCGATATTCTGTAGTTCGGGCATAATGGCTTCTGCCACCACCTTATCCGCTGGCGAGAAGTGTATCGTGTCGGGGAAGAGTGGCTTCTGTGAACTTGCTCGGTGCTTCTGCATTTGGTCGAGATATCCTTCGTAGAGTATGCGTGTGTGGGCACGATACTGGTCGATAATCATCAGTCCGGACTTAACGGCGGTCATAATGTATTGTCCTTTGTACTGATAGTGGGTGGGCGACTTCTCTTCAAGTAGCGATGTCTCTTGTTTGGGCGTTGTTGCTTCGGATGTCGACCCCTCGGGCACAGTGCTTCTCTCCTCTGTTTGTGCGAACTTCTGCGATAGAACGATGCCGTTGTCGGCGAACGGTTGGCTTGCAGCGTTTGAACGCGACTGTATGACGCTTCCTGCGTCGGTGCCGAAGAGTGATGGTGTCTGTTGCTGGCAAGTGTGTGCAGAGCCGAGTCCTTCGTACAGCTGCTCCCAGTTGTCGGGGGCTGCGTTTGAGTGTGTTGTCGGTGTCTCGTTGAATGGGTTGTACGTAGGGTTGTATTGCACCTTGGGCGCGCTGACACCTGTCTGTGGCATTGTGCCCAGAGCAGGTATGTCGGGTTTTCCTTCGGTGTCGAACTCTATTGCCGTTACATCGCTGAACATGCCAACGGCATCGCGCACGGCAGCGGTGAGTATCTGCCACACTGTCTGTTCGTTTTCGAACTTTATCTCGGTTTTGGTGGGGTGAATGTTCACGTCAATGTCCGTGGGGTTGACGGTGAAGTATATGAAGTAGGGTATCTGTTCGCCTTCGGGCACGAGTCGCTCGTAGGCGGTCATAATGGCTTTGTGGAAGTAGGGGTGCTTCATGTAGCGGCCATTGACGAAGAAGAACTGTCGCACGCCTTTCTTGCGTGCCGACTCGGGCTTGCCGACGAATCCGCTAATCTTGCACATTGTGGTGTCGATGTCTATCGGCAGCAGGTGTTGGTTGATCTTCTTGCCGATTACGTCGACGATGCGTTGGCGCAGTCCGCCTGCCTTTAGGTTGTACAGCTCGGTTTGGTTGTTGTAGAGCGTGAACGCCACGTCGGGGTAGACGAGGGCGATGCGCTCAAAGGCTGTGACGATATTGTTCAGTTCGGTGGTGTTCGACTTGAGGAACTTGCGGCGCACGGGTACGTTGTAGAAGAGGTTGCTGATGGTGAAGTTGCAACCTACGGGGCACTGCACGGGTTCCTGCGACACAAAGCGCGAGCCGGCGATGCTGAGTGCTGTGCCGAGATCGTCGTCGGGGCGACGGGTGCGTAGCTCCACCTGCGCCACGGCAGCGATAGAGGCGAGAGCTTCGCCGCGAAAACCCATGGTGTGAAGGTTGAAGAGATCGTCGGCTTGGCGTATCTTGGATGTAGCGTGACGCTCAAACGATAGGCGTGCGTCGGTCTCTGACATGCCTTTGCCGTTGTCGGTCACTTGTATTGAGGTGCGTCCTGAATCGACACAAACCACGTTTATCAGCGTGGCACCAGCGTCGATGGAGTTCTCCACCAACTCTTTTATCACGCTTGCGGGGCGTTGTATCACCTCGCCGGCAGCTATTTGATTGGCTACCGAATCGGGCAGAAGTTGTATAATATCGTTCATGTCGTTAGTTGTTCTCTAAGGGTGTATCTTTAAAACTGCGGGTTCGTCTACAACGCCATTAGCAGTATGATGGCGAGTAGCATGAAACCGATCATCACAAGCAGTCCTAACAGACGTACTTGTCCGTTATGGCGGCGACGCGATGGTGGCTCGGCTTCTCTGATAGAACGTTCTGCGAGTTCTTCGGGCGGTACGCCGCGACGCAGATTGTTGAGAAGGTCGCGCTGCTCGCTTGAGAAGCGGAAGGTGTGGTGGAAGCCGCGAGGGCGGCGGTTGAGGAAGTACATGCTGTGATGTTGAGGTGGTGAGATGGTGAGATGTTGAGGTGGTGAGATATGTTGTGAGGTTGGTGGTTACGAACATTACAACATATCTCAATTTTCTTTTTGCTGTGCACTACTCAAGTCGCTGCAGCGGCGCTTCGCGGCGCGGCTGTTCCTTCAGTTCGGTGCCTTCAGCCTTGCCTCGCCAGTTGAACACGTCGTCCTTATCTTTCGGGCGCACGTAGTCGAACCATGCGAACTCGGGCAGCTGGTATCTTTCTGGCGGAATCTGCGTTATCGGATACATTGTGCCAGTAGCCTTTGAAGCCCATATCTTCTCCAACTCGCGTGTTGGCGACATGTACATACGCAGCGTGTCGGTCTCCATGTAGTTGAGCTCGGAGAGCGTGGAGTCCTTCGAATCGGCGTTGTAGTAGAGCGACTTCACCGTGCCGATAGCTTCGGCGCGTCGTAGCGCTCCGTCGGTGAAGAAGGCATCCATGCGCTTCGATGAGATCTGGTTGTAGTGGTTCTTCTCGTCGCACTTCTCCACCGACAGTGCCTGACCTATCACTTCCGCCTTGCGCACCGTCGAGTCGTTCATGTAGACGTGTATAACCTCGCCTAATATCTGTCTGCCGAGGTTCCAAAGTATAGGGTCGCGATACATCGTCATACACGAGTCCTGCGAGTTGAATACGAGCGAATCGCACACCGCCTGCACGTCGTTGCGATAGGCACGCACGTGGTTGTAGGCGTGTACTTTGCGGTACACCGAGTCGGTCTCGATGTTGAACGTGTAGAGTTTCACCGAGTCGGCGTGCATGTACAGCGTGTCCTTCTGCGAGTAGTCTACCATCAGTGCGCGCTTCGTTGCGAAGCCGTAGCCCGTTGTCTCGTTGTAGAAGAGGTGGTCGCAGTGCAGCTCGTTCTTGTTCACCGAGTCGACGTATATCACGTTGCCGAATCCCTCGTTCTCCTTCGACTTGTCGTTGTGGAAGAGCGAGTCGCCGGTGATGGTTTTCTTACCGTCTATGATGGTAGAGCGACCATACAGTTGCGACATGTTTGTCTTGCTGTTGGTGTAGGCATCGGTGGTGTTGATGACGGTTCCCTTCGATGTGATGGTCGACGGACCCGTAACGTGTGCGATACGTGTGCGTGTGTCGTAGTGGAGCGAGTCGGTGTTGATGAGGTTCTCTCCGCTGCGCATCTGCACGCCATAGAAGAATGAAGCCTTGCGTGTGGCGGTGTTGTATTCGCCCCAGTCGCTCACCAGCTCGTCCTTGCCGTCGACGAGTCTGCCTCCCTCGAAGAAGTAGGCGTTGTCGTAGAGGCGGTCGTAGTCGAGCGAGTCGGTGTAGAGTGTCTGCGTGCGGTGCTTGAGCACTACGTTGTGGCGTGCGTGCATCATCTGCTCCGCACCTATGTAGTCGGCGTATTTGCAGGTGAGCGAGAGGGTGTCGCCCTGTTTGAAGTGCACGTGTCCGAACGCTTCTACCGAGTTGGCTTCCTGAAAGAAGTAGGCGCTGTCGCACCACAACTCTGCGCCGGCGTGCGTGAAGTGTACCTTGCCGCGCAGTATCTGTGCATCGGGCACCGCTCCATACATGTCGTAGGTGAGCTCATCGGAGTGTACGAGGTACACGCGCTCGTCTGTTTTCTGTCGCTTCTTTTTGCCATTTGGTGCCGCAGATGCCCATATCAGGCAGAAGCCAAAAAGGCATAGAACTGCTGCGAGAGCGGTTCTATGCCAGTTGTGGGTTATTGGGGATTGTTCTTTTCTCATTGTTTTCTAAGCCTTTCTAAGTCGAGGGTCTTAAGCCGAAGCCTCTTTAAGCCTTTTAAAGCCTTTCTAAGCCGAGGGCTTTTAAGCCGAACTAAGCCTCTTTAAGCCTTTCTAAGCTTAATGTAATCTTGCTGCGAACCATCTGCGCCGGTCGTTGCGGATGTCTGCGCCGGTCGTTGCGGATGTCTGCGTCGGTCGTTGCGGATGTCCGCGTCGGTCGATGCGGATGTCTGCGCCGGTCGATACGTATGTCTACGTCGGTCGTCGCGCATCGGGAAATACGAGGCAAAACCTTATTTTACCCAGCCTTCGTACTCGTACTTGTAGTTCTTGTAGCGATCCTGCATACGTACGTAGGTGGTCTTTATCTTCTTTACCACCCAGTTGTGCAGAAATTCTGCACGCTGTTTCTGCAGCACTACGTTCTGCAACACTTGGAAGTCTTCGTTGATAGTGGCGCGGTGAGCAGCGATGCGGTTCTTCAGTTTCACGATAGCTACGACGTGCTTACCCTTCTCGTTCACCATGGGGAACGCGTCAGACACATCGCCTACCTCCATGCGCTCCACCTTGCGAGCCACCTCGGTGGGCAGGTCTTTCATCTGGAACTTCGACGTGCGACCCTCCTCGCTGTTGAACGACATGAGTCCGTGGTTGTTGCGTGTCTCCTTGTCGTCAGACATCACGGTCGCAGCTTCCTCGAACGAGAGTTTGTCGGCGCGTATGTCGGCAGCGAGCGAGTCGAGCTTCATGCGCATCGAGTCGGTAGCCTCTGCTGAGACACGCGGTATGCGCAGTATATGGCGCACCTTGATTTTGTCGCCGCGCTTGTCGATGAGCTGTATGATGTGGAAACCATACTCCGACTCTACAATCTTCGACACGCGCTTCGGGTCGGTGAGGTTGAACGCAACGGCAGCGAATGCAGGGTCGAGCATACCACGACCTACGTAGTCCATCTCGCCACCCTGACGTGCTGAGCCTGGATCCTCCGAGTAGAGGCGTGCAAGTGTGGCGAATGATGTCTCGCCGTTGTTGACGCGTTCGGTGTATTCGCGCAGATCGTTCTTCACGTGGTTGATTTCGTCCTGTGATATCTTCGGCTGCTTGGTGATAATCTCTACTTCTACCTGTGTCGGTACGAGCGGTATGCTGTCCTCTGGCATGTTGTTGAAGTACTTGCGCACGTCGGCAGGAGTCACAGCTATGTCGCTCACGAGTTTCTCGCGCATCTGCTGTATGAGCTGATTGTTGCGGAAGTCGTCATGCAACTGCTGGCGCATCTGTGTGATTGACATCTTCTTGTATTCCTCGAGTTTCTCGCGCGAGCCAGCCTGCTGTATCCAGCGGTTGATTTGCATCTCGATGTTTTGTGCTATCTCTGCCTCGGTGACATTGATAGAGTCGATTTCTGCCTGATGTAGGAAGAGCTTCTGTACAGCTATCTGTTCGGGAATAATATAGTCGGGGTCGCCGTTCCAGGTCATTCCTTCCATCTCGCCTTGCAGCTTCATCATCTCCACGTCCGACTTGAGGATGGGCTGGTCGCCTACCACCCATATCACTTCGTCTACGATACTATGTTCTGGCGCGCGTTCCTCTGTGGTGAGCGTGTCCTGCGCGAGCTCGGGTGCCGAACCGGCGTGGCTGCCGGCGTTGGCTCCGATGCCTACGAGGAATGTCGCAGCAGCGAATGTCGCCAGTATTATGTTGCGTTGTTTTCTCATGTATGTATATATATTAATATGTATAGTGTCAGCCATGGTGCTTAGCACCACTACCTACGTTTAGTGCTTGTTTACGGTGCTGAGCACTTCCTTGTTCAGCACTACAGTGTAGCGCTTGCGCAGTGCTTCAATCCATGCCTTTTCGAGCTGCTCCTGATAGTCAGTCACCACGAGTTCGCGTACGTCGTTGTATGTCTTCGGTGCCTTCAGCTTCTCGCCGTATGTAGCCGAGATGGGGAAGTCCTTCACGTCAGCCACAGTGGTGTCCTTACCGAACACTACTTTGTCGATGAGCGCGTTGTCGCCCTCACGGAAGATGCCTTTCACCACCTTGATGCGTATTGTAGAATCGTTGAACTCCTTGCGCAGATGCTCCGGCCACTGCTCGAATGGTACTTTCTTCAGCGATGCCTTCACTGCCTCTACGTCACCCTGCTCCTTCACCCAATAGGCGATGCCCTTGAAGCGCGGCTTCTCCCACTTGTAGCGTTTGCGGTTCTTCTTGAAGTAAGCAGCGAGACCAGCTTCGTCCTTCGCAGCCTTATCCCATACGGTGCGGTTAGATATTTCGTAGAGCAGCAGTCCGTCGTGGTATTCGCGGATGAGGCTCTTCAGCGCCGGGTCGGCAGCCGCCATCTCGTCAGCACGGCGATTGAGTACGTCCTCCGGTGTGCACTGCGGTACGGAGTGTTTAGCTATTGAGTCGATGTTCTGCGAGATGATATGCTCACGCAGACCGCGACTCTCTATGAAGCGGTGTATGTCTGCGCGTACGGTGTCGTAAGGGAAGAAGTTCTGCTTGGCATCCACTCTCACAATGTGATAACCATAGGGTGATAGGAACGGCTTGGAGATTTCGCCAACCTTCGCTGAGAAGATGACATCTTCAAACTCCTTCACCATGTATCCACGCTGTGCCCATGAGAGATCGCCACCGCGGCGTGCCGAACCTTTGTCGTCTGAGCAACGCTGTGCGAGAGTAGCGAAGTCGGCACCCTTGATGAGTGCGTTGTATATAGAGTCGGCGCGTACGAGGGCAGAGTCGCTCTGCGCCTTTGATGCGTTCTGCTTCAGTGCGACGAGGATATGGCGTGAGCGTACCATGCCACCGCTTTCGTCGATGCGTTTACGGGTGTCTTCGTAGATTTTGCGTGCTTCGCGTTCTACGTCGTTGTCGTTGATGAATGAAGGACGTATCTGTTGGTCGCGATACATGCGGAACTCGTCGCGGAAAGCCTTTGTCGTGTCGATGCCTGCCTCTTCGGCTGCCATCACCTTGAGTTTGTAGTTTACAAACAGGTCTACGTATTCCTCAACGCTCTTCTTGTCGACAACTGTCTCCGAGTTGTTCTTGTTGTACGAGTACTCGAATTCTGAGCGAGGCACAGCCTTTCCGTTTATAGTCATGATAGTTGGGTCGGCAGTCTGAGCCGACGCTGTGGTTGCTGCCACGAGCATTGCTACCAACAATGATTTTACCTTCATCTTTTCTTGTTGTTTGTTTATTGGGGCTTTCTCCCCACGGTTTTTATATATTTGAATTGGGCTGAAAACCCAATAACTACACAGCGCGGCATGTTTCGTTTCTTTTGTTTCGAATACGTTACACACCCGTGCCATGTGGTTGTTGGGCTTTCTTTCTGTGTTCAATTATTTATTACTGTGGGCGCGAGTAGTTCGGTGCCTCACTTGTAATTGTGATGTCGTGTGGATGGCTCTCGAGCACGCCAGCGTTTGTGATGCGTGTGAACTTAGCGTTGTGCATATCCTCGATAGTGCCGGCTCCGCAGTAGCCCATGCCTGAGCGCAGACCGCCGATGAGCTGGTAAATCACCTCCTGCACTGTTCCCTTGTAAGGTACGCGTCCGGCGATGCCTTCCGGCACGAGCTTCTTCACGTCCTTTGTGCCTGCCTGGAAGTAGCGGTCTTTTGAGCCGTTCTCCATAGCCTCAAGTGAGCCCATGCCGCGGTAGCTCTTGAACTTACGTCCGTTGAAGATGATAGTGTCGCCGGGGCTCTCTTCTGTACCTGCGACGAGTGAACCAATCATCACTGAGCTACCACCAGCTGCGATAGCCTTCACGATGTCGCCAGAGTAACGCAAGCCGCCGTCGGCGATCAATGGAACGCCAGTGCCCTGGAGTGCAGAGTAAACGTCGTAAACGGCAGAGAGCTGCGGAACACCAACGCCTGCTACGACGCGGGTTGTGCAGATTGAACCCGGACCGATACCTACCTTAACGGCATCAGCACCGTTGTCAACGAGCATTCTTGCAGCCTCGCCAGTAGCCACGTTGCCCACAACGATGTCTACGTTCGGGAACGAAGCCTTAGCCTCGCGGAGCTTCTCGATAACGAACTTAGAGTGGCCGTGAGCTGTGTCGATAACGATAGCGTCAGCGCCTGCCTCTACGAGTGCGCTCATGCGGTCGAGTGTGTCGGCTGTTACGCCTACGCCTGCTGCTACGCGCAGACGACCCTTCTCGTCCTTGCAAGCCATTGGCTTATCCTTTGCTTTGGTGATATCCTTGTATGTGATAAGACCAACGAGGTGGTTCTCGTTGTCTACAACCGGCAGCTTCTCAATCTTGTTAGACTGCAGGATGTCTGCAGCTGCTGCGAGGTCGGTCTTGATGTGTGTGGTCACGAGGTTCTCGTGTGTCATTACGTCGTCGATGATTTTGTCGAGATGGCGCTCAAAACGAAGGTCGCGGTTGGTGACAATGCCCACGAGGTGGCACTCGTCGTCTACTACTGGTATACCGCCGATGTGATATTCCGCCATCATTTCGAGGGCATCCTTCACGGTTTTGCCACGACGGATTGTCACCGGATCGTAGATCATGCCGTTCTCAGCACGCTTTACGATGGCTACCTGACGCGCCTGGTCTTCGATAGACATGTTCTTGTGAATAACACCGATGCCGCCTTCGCGTGCGATGGCAATAGCCATAGCCGACTCCGTTACGGTGTCCATGGCTGCTGTGACAAAGGGCACATTCAAGCAGATGTTACGCGAGAACTTGGTTTTCAACTCTACCGTCTTGGGCAGTACCTCTGAATAAGCGGGGATAAGAAGGACGTCATCGTATGTGAGACCGTCCATTACAATTTTATCAGCAACAAATGATGACATATAACTTAAAAATTTATTGCGTGCAAATTTAGCAATAAAAATCCATACGCGAAAAATAAAAGTCGATTTATTTGTGGCGTTAATGCTAATTAACGGATTTTGTGGAAGCTTGGGTCAGTCAGGGGGTGCAGTTGTCTCAACTGCACCAAATATATTTGATAGTGCACTTATTGGGTTGGTGTTTCTATTTGGTTGGTGCAGTTGAGACAACTGCACCCCCTGACTGCACCCCTTGGCTATGTTAGTTGGCTTGTTCGGAGAGGAACTTTATGCGCACGAGGCGTATTTCGTTCTCTTCGTAGTCGCCGAGTTCGTCGAGTGCGGTGTCGATGTCGTCGGTGTCCGACTCGCGGAAGTACTCGTAGATATCGTCTATTTGGTCTTCGTCCATCACGTCCTCAAGGAAGTAGTCTATGTTCAGCTTCGTTCCGCTGTAGACGATGGCATCGAGGTCGTTGAGCAAGTCCTCGAAGTCGAGTCCAAGTGCTGAGGCAATATCGTCGAGTGGCATACGTCGATCGAGATACTGTATTATCTTCACCTTCTTCATTGAGTCCTTCGCTACGGTGCGCACGAAGAGCTCTTCGGGGCGTTCTATCTCATTGTCTTTGCAGTACTGGCTAATCAGTTCGCAGAACGGCTTGCCATAGCGGTTTGCCTTGCCCACGCCGATGCCCTGAATGTTGCGCAGCTCTTCGAGCGTTACGGGGTACATCGTTGCCATCTGTTCGAGCGATACGTCTTGAAAGATGACGTATGCCGGCAGGTTCTGCTTGCGTGCGGTCTTCTTTCTGAGGTCGAGGAGCATATTGTAGAGTGTTGGGTCGAGCGCAGAAGCTGTTGCTTCGCTTGCTTCTTCCTCGGTTTCCGAGAAGTCGGTGTCCTCTACGTATGTGAATGGTGTAGGGTTCTTCACATAGCGCTTGCCTGCGGCTGTCATCTTCAGAAGTCCGTAGCTTTCGATGTCCTTGTGTATGTAGCCTGCTATCATGCCTTGGCGTATCACAGGGTTCCATATCTTCACGGGCATATCCTCGCCAGCACCGAACTCTTCGAGTTGTTCGTGGTGGTGACTCACGATGTCGTCTGTGGCGCGTCCTTTCACGAAGTCGACGATATAGTCTTGGCGGAAAGCCTCCTTCACGGCGATGATAGCTTTCAGAACGATGAGCAGAGCCTCCTGACCGTCGCGCTGCACCTTCGGGTGCAGGCAGTTGTCGCAGTTGCCACAGTTTTCTTTTGGGTATTCCTCGCCGAAGTAGTGGAGCAACACCTTGCGTCGGCATACCGATGTCTCGGCGTATGCGGCAGTCTCCTGCAGCAGTTGCTTGCCGATGTCCTGTTCTGCCACGGGCTTGCCCTCCATGAATTTTTCCAGCTTCTGCAGGTCTTTGTAGGCGTAGAAAGCGATGCATATACCTTCGCCTCCGTCGCGTCCTGCGCGTCCCGTCTCTTGGTAGTAGCCCTCAAGACTCTTCGGTATGTCGTAGTGTATCACGAAGCGCACATCGGGTTTGTCGATGCCCATGCCGAAGGCTATGGTAGCCACGATTACGTCGATGCGCTCCATGAGGAAGTCGTCTTGCGTCTGCGAGCGTGTTGCCGAGTCGAGTCCGGCGTGGTAGGCAGCGGCTTTTATGTCATTGGCTTTCAGCACGGCAGCTAATTCTTCCACCTTCTTGCGCGAGATGCAGTAGATGATACCGCTCTTGCCAGGGTGTTGTTTTATGAATTTTATTATCTGTTTGTCGATATCGTTCGTCTTCTGGCGCACCTCGTAGTAGAGGTTGGCGCGGTTGAACGAGCTCTTGAACTCCTTAGCGTCGGTGATGCCGAGACTTTTCTTTATGTCCATGCGCACCTTGTCGGTGGCAGTGGCTGTGAGTGCTATGACTGGTGCTGCGCCAATCTTGTTGATTGTGGGGCGTATGTTGCGATACTCGGGGCGGAAGTCGTGTCCCCACTCCGATATACAATGCGCCTCGTCGATGGCGTAGAACGAAATCTTAAACGAACGGAAGAACTCTAAGTTGTCCTCTTTGTTGAGCGACTCCGGTGCCACATAGAGCAGTTTAGTGCGTCCCTCGTGCACGTCTTTGTACACTTGATTGATGGCAGCGCGGTTGAGTGACGAGTTCAGATAGTGAGCCACGCCACTTTCCTCGCTGAGTCCGTTCACTACATCCACTTGATTTTTCATCAGCGCGATGAGTGGCGACACCACGATTGCGGTGCCTTCCATGATTAGTGACGGCAGCTGATAGCACAAACTCTTGCCTCCGCCTGTAGGCATGAGCACGAATGTGTCATTGCCTTCAAGCAGATTGCGTATAATAGCTTCTTGATCGCCCTTGAACGAGTCGAACCCGAAGTGGTGTTTTAGCTGTTCGTTGAGGTTAATTGTAGCAGTCATAGTAATATAAAGTTCTTAATATCCTTTCGGATACTATTGTAGATTTGACTTCTCCAGTTGCGCCTTTGCGTACTCCAGCGTTACGGTGAAGTTGTCGATGTTCTTTGTTGGGGCCTCGAACATGGCATCCATCACGATTGACTCCACGATAGAGCGCAGTCCGCGTGCACCGAGTTTGTACTCAACGGCTTTGTCCACGATGAAGTCGTATGTCTCGGGTGCGAACTCGAGCTTTATGCCGTCCATCTCGAAGAGCTTTGTGTACTGCTTTATGATGGAGTTCTTCGGCTCTACGAGGATGCGTCGCAGTGCTTCGCGGTCGAGCGGATTGAGGTAGGTGAGCACCGGCAGGCGTCCGATAATCTCGGGTATCAAGCCGAACGACTTCAAGTCTTGCGGCAAGATATACTTCATGAGGTTGCCCTTGTCGATGCTGCGTACGTTCTGCACCGAGTTGAAACCCACCACGTGAGTGTTCAGACGCTGTGCTATCTTGCGCTCGATGCCGTCGAATGCACCACCGCAGATGAACAGAATGTTGCGTGTGTCGACGTGTATATAGTCCTGGTCGGGGTGCTTGCGTCCACCCTTTGGCGGCACGTTCACCATTGTTCCCTCGAGCAGCTTGAGCAGTCCTTGCTGCACACCCTCACCGCTCACGTCGCGTGTGATGCTCGGGTTGTCTGCTTTGCGCGCTATCTTGTCTATCTCGTCGATGAAGACGATGCCTCGCTGCGCCGCCTCCACGTTGTAGTCAGCCACCTGCAGCAGGCGCGAGAGTATGCTCTCCACGTCCTCGCCCACGTATCCCGCCTCGGTGAACACCGTTGCGTCTACGATGGTGAACGGCACCTTCAGCAGTTTTGCTATGGTGCGTGCGAGCAGCGTCTTGCCCGTACCTGTCGAACCGACCATGATGATGTTGCTCTTCTCTATCTCCACGCCGTCGTCCTCAGCGTCATTGGTGTGCTGCTGCAGACGTTTGTAGTGGTTGTAAACGGCTACGGACAGATACTTCTTTGCATCGTCCTGACCGATGATGTATTCGTCGAGATATTCCTTTATCTCTGTCGGCTTCGGCACGTCGTTGAGCGACACGTCGAACGCGCCCGAGTTCTTACGTGTTCCCTCCGGTCCGAAGCCGGCTTCGAGCACTATCTGGTAGGCCTGCTGCGCACACGAGTCGCAGATGAAGCCGTTCATTCCGGTTATGAGGAAGTTTACGTCCTTCTCGCTTCTTCCGCAGAAGCTACATACTTTCTTTGGCATTTTCGTTTTTCTCTTCTCTTTTACTTCTTGCGTATCATTACCTGGTCAATCATTCCGTACTCCTTCGCCTCCTCGGCTGTCATCCAGTAGTTGCGGTCGGAGTCAGCCCACACCTTGTCGAACGGAGTATGCGAGTGTTCGGAGATGATGGTGTAGAGTTCTTTCTTGAACTTCTGTATCTCGCGTGCTTCGATCTCGATGTCCGAAGCCTGACCCTGCACGCCGCCGAGCGGCTGGTGAATCATCACGCGGCTGTGCTTCAGTGCCGAGCGCTTGCCCTCTTGACCAGCCACGAGCAGCACCGCTGCCATCGAAGCCGCCATGCCTGTACACATCGTAGCCACGTCGGAGGTGATGAACTGCATGGTGTCGTAGATGCCGAGGCCTGCTGTCACGCTACCGCCAGGCGAGTTGATGTATATAGAAATGTCCTTGCCCGGGTCTACTGAGTCGAGGTAGAGCAGCTGAGCCGAGAGTGTGTTAGCTGTATAGTCGTTGATTTCGGTGCCGAGGAAGATGATGCGGTCCATCATCAAGCGCGAGAACACGTCCATCTGTGTCACGTTCAGCTGGCGCTCCTCAAGGATGTACGGGTTGAGGTACTGCGCCTGAGCCTTCATCACGTCGTCGAGCATCATGCCGTTAATGCCGAGTCTACTTGTTGCGAATTTTCTAAAGTCGTTCATATCTGTAAGTTTCGTTTTTTCTAAAGTTCTGTTCTGCTTCGTGGGTTCTAATCCTGTTTTACCCGTGATATTATACTATATAATAATGTGTAGTTTATAATGTATGACATAGAAGCAGATACAAAGATACAAAAAATGTAGCTAACGCGCTCCATATTCTGAAGAATTTTTTTGTAGCTTTGCAACTTATCGCTTTCATTATCAGTCAAACATATAGAAACAACTAAAAAATACAAATAGATATGAAAAAGACAATCTTTTTAATGGCAATGCTGCTCACGCTCAGTGCAGCGGCTCCTATGGCTTCCGCCACACAGCAGTCTCACCGCAATCGTCCGCACACGCAGATGGTGGACAAGAAGGACAAGGATGCTACCGACGAGGAGGGCATAGTGGCTTACTCGGATACCGTGACTGCCGACACGGCGTCTGCCGCTAACGGCGGAGCCACGTTCGACAACGATGCCCCTGTCAGTCGCGACGAACTGCTCTCGTTCTACAACAGTTTGCCCGGATGGATCGTAAAGTTCTTCCTTATAGTGTGCGTTTTCGTGCCGATGCTGCTGTGCTTCCTTGCGCCTATCATTGTCGTTCTGCTCGTCATACGCTACTTCATGCGCCGCCACAAAGACCGCGTGCGACTGGCTGAGATGGCTATGGAGAAGGGCGAACCGTTCACCGACGAACTGAAACCGCTCAGCAAGAAGTCGCCCGAGTATATGTGGCGCCGTGGAGTGCGCAACACGTCGATTGGTGCCGGACTCATGATTTTCTTCTGGTTCTTCGGTATGCAGTCGCTCATGGGCATAGGCGCTCTTGTGGCGTGCATCGGACTCGGACAGATGTTCATGGTGAAGTACAACTACGACAGTAAGATGCCGTGGCAGAAGCGCGACGACGAGGACGAAACCGACCATTGACCCCATTCTTTTAAAGACAGAACGATATGAAGGATACTAACGACGATCTCTCTCTTATACAGCAGGTGGCTGAGCTTCACGACAAGACGGCTTTCGACCGTCTTGTCAGGAAGTATCAGTCGCCTATAAGGCGCTTCTTCCTCCACCAGACGCTGGGAGACGCGCAGCTGAGCGACGACCTCGCGCAGGACACCTTCATAAGGGCTTATACCAGCATCGGGACGTTTCGCGGCTCGGCGGCGTTCTCCACATGGCTCTTCCGCATAGCCTACAACGTGTTCTACGACTATCGGCACCGGCTGCGCCCGTCTGCCGACGACCTCGACGCAGCGCGCCCTGACGCAGCTGGCACCGACCGGTCGCTCGGGATGGATGTCTACGGTGCTCTCGCCCGTCTGCCCGACGCTGAGCGCACATGCGTCACGCTACAGCTCGTCGACGGCTATCCCATCGAACGCATCGCCGCAATAACGGGCATGGCGGAGGGCACGGTGAAGTCGCATCTCTTCCGCGGAAAGCAGAAACTTACCGCATTCCTGCGGCAGAACGGATATTCTTAGGCCTTAAATGTAGGTGGAAAATAAAAGACATCGTAAAAATTCAATCATGCTATGACTGATGTAAAGAATAAAATAAGTTATGACGAGACTGTCGACGAGGCGCTTCTTCAGCGGTTCTTCGCCGACAGCACTCGTATGGATATCGCTGACGAAGGATTCACCGATCGCCTCATGCGCCGTCTGCCCGAGGAGGTGGATACCCGCTGCTACCGTCTCTACCGCTTGTGGACGGCAGCGATGGCAGCGGTCTGCGTTGCCGTCTTCTTCTTCGTCAACGGTTTTCAACTGCTCAAGCTGCGCGTGTGTGGCGCGGTTGGTGGATTCCTCGGCGATGTGGCTCACGCCATACAGGATAGGGTGGGCTCGCTCTCGCTCTCGCTTCCCGCTTCCGTCTCCTTCCCCCCGTCAGCCGAGTGGACAACGCTGTTCCATACTTCGCTCATGATAGCGATAGCACTGGTTGTGCTCGGCTCGCTCGTGCTATACGACCTCGATGAGTCGGTCTGATTCACAAACCGTCTCGTCTTTCTGTTCGCGAAATGTCATCCTTCTGTTCATGAAATGTCATCGTGTAGCGAACGGAATCTGATCGGGCGGCGAACGGAATCTGATCGGGCGGCGAACGGAATCCGATTGGGTGGCGTACGGAGTCCGATGGTTGAAGTGCAGAATTCAGTGGCGTCCTCTGCCACTATCGTGCTGCGTACCGCGTAATTGCTTTAGAAGAGGAATGTGCTGAATCGCTTGGTATTCGCTTCCTTCTGCTTCATCTCCTCCTGCATCCGCTTCACCGCCATCTTGAAGAAGAAGCGTACGAGATGCTCGTCGGTGGCTTCGGTGCGAATCATGCGTAGGGCGGCGATGTACTCCTGTCGGGCTTCCGACGGGATGATGAGCAGCGGATGGCCCATGCGCAGCAGGATATAGTTGCTCACAAGACGACCTGTTCTGCCGTTTCCGTCGCGGAACGGGTGCAGATACTCGTAGAAGCCGTGGAAGCGGGCGGCAACCACCATCGGGTGTGTGGCTGCAGAAACAATGGTCTGCTCCGTCGACTCCAACAGTCGCGGCACTCGGGCTATTAGTTCTTCGTGGTCGCCGAACACGGTGTCGCCGGCAGCCATGTCGGTTGTCGTGTATTCGCCTGGAGTGGCGTCGGGCGCACGGTAGGCGAGCGTGTGACTTGTTACGCGGCGGTTAATCTCCTTCAGCAGCGTTTCGTCGAGCGGATGCTGAAGGTTCTGCACCATATATTCGAAAGCCTCGAAGTGGTCGAGCATCTCGAAAGCCTCGAACAGCGTTTTGTTGGCAAGAATCATCCCCAGCCCCTTCTCCTTCAGCTCGCGCGTGTCGTCAACAGAGAACGAGTTGCCCTCGATGGCGCACGAGTGGGTGGAGAAGAGAACCTCGTTATACGTGATGTATTCCTCTCTCTCCATTCTGTCGACAACGAGCGTTTGGTATTTGCTTCGCAAGTCGTCGTATTCCTTTATTTCTTTTTCGAATGCCATAGGTCTTCTGTTTCAGATTGCTAAGATACGATTTTTGTAGGAAAGCACCAAACACTTAAACAAAAAAAGAGGATACAACCGAAGCTGTATCCTCTTTTTCGTGACTCGCATGGGGCTCGAACCCATGACCCCAACATTAAAAGTGTTGTGCTCTACCAACTGAGCTAGCGAGTCTCCGTATTTGCTTTGTATTCCAAAAGCGAGTGCAAAGGTAGTGGTTTTTTGTAATATACGCAAATATTTTATTTGTTTTTTGCGTTTTCCGCTCCTTTTTCTTCTATTTCTGTTGGCTTTCTACTGTTTTTTGCGCGTTGTCCTCGTCTTCGTTAAGGTGTTCTTTTGTCACGTAGCGTTGCCAGTAGGCAATGATCAGGGATGTGAGTGGCAGCGCGACAATCAGTCCGATGAAGCCGAGAAGTGTGCCCCACACCGAGAGCGAGAGCAGCAGTATGGCAGGGTTGAGTCCCATCGCCTTGCCCATGATTTTCGGTGTGACGAACATGTCGGTGATAATCTGCACTACGCAGAATAGTCCGAATGCCAGTCCGAACACCATCCAGAAGTCCTGCCCTGTGTCGGCTGCTTTGAGCATGGCGAGGAAGGCGGTTGGTATGAGTGCGAAGGTGTGCAGATAGGGCACGAGGTCCATCACGCCGATGAGTATGCCCAGACCGATAGCCATGGGGAAGTCCATGAGGCTGAAGCCTATGCAGAACATGATGCCCATACACAGTGCCACGAGACTTTGTCCGCGTATGTAGTTGTTCATTTCGCGCTCTACGTCCTGAGCCAGTTCTTGCCAGAACGGGCGGTTCTTCTTCGGGAATATCTTCACCCAGCTGGTGGTGAGGAACTCATAGTCGAGCAGTATGAAGAACGTGTAGAGCAGTGTGATACACGAGGCGATGATGGACATTATGATGTTGGCTGTCTGTCCTATCACAGAGAACACCTTCGGCATTGCCGTCTTCAGTGTGTCGCTGAAGTCCTTGCTCTTGAAGAAGCGTTCTATCGCTTCCTGGTTCTGCACCGCCCAGTCTTTCACCATACGCGAGAAGTCGTTGGTGTGTGTGGTTTGATGTAGCCAGTGGAGTATGAACTCGTATAGCTTCTGAAACTGGCTCACCATCGGTGGTACGATGAAGTAGATGAGCAGTCCGATTACCGACAGAATGGCGAGCATGGCGATGATAATCGCTATGGCACGTATCTTTATGTGCATACGATACTGTATGAACTTCACCATCGGGTAGAGCAGGTATGCCAGCAACCATGCGATGAAGAAGGGTAGCAGCACGCTGCTCAGATAGTCGGTGATGGCAAAGACGGCAATACTGATGGCGGCTACTGTTGCCCAGCGTATCACTTTGTCGAGTGTAATCTTTTCTTCGCTCATATAATTATTTGTTTGTTGCTTTCTTGTAGCACTCGCGGCAGAGCGGTTCGTATTCGGTTTGCTCGCCAATGAGCACCTGATTCTGGTCGTGCACAAGGCGGTGGCTCACGTAGGCGAGTGCTCCGCACTTCACGCAGATGGCGTGTACCTTTGTCACCTCGTCGGCTACGGCGCACAGAGCCGGTATCGGCCCGAAGGGCGTACACTGGAAATCCATGTCCAAGCCGGCGATAATCACGCGCACACCGTTGTTGGCGAGTTGGTTGCACACCTCTACGAGATCCATGCCGAAGAACTGTGCCTCGTCGATGCCCACCACGTCGAAGTCGTAACCCTCGGTGCTGGTGGTGTGGTTCTGCACGTACTCCAATATCTCAGTTGATGTGCTGAGTGGCACAGACATCACGGCGTTGCGGTCGTGGCTCACCACCTCCTCCTCAGAATAGCGTGTGTCTATCTGTGGTTTGAATATAACTACTCTCTGGCGGGCGAATGTCGCTCGCTTGATGCGGCGTATCAGTTCCTCGGTCTTGCCCGAGAACATCGAACCGCACACTACTTCAATTCTACCTTGGCGATACTTCTCGCCCTCTAAATTTGCTTTCATTGTGAGTACAAATTTACGAATACGTTTTAAAAATTGCAAAGAAACGACATGTTTTTTTGCCGTTCTTGATTAATATAGCTATATTTGCCCACAATATGGGTATATTATATATTGTGCCTACTCCGGTGGGCAATATGGAAGATATGACGATGCGTGCCATTCGCATATTGAAAGAAGCCGACTTGGTGCTCGCCGAGGATACTCGCACATCGGGCGTTCTGCTTCAGCATTTCGATATAAAGAACCGGCTGATGTCGCATCATAAGTTCAACGAGCACGGCACTACGGCTTCAGTTGTCGACCGTCTAAAAGCAGGCGAAACGATAGCACTCATCAGCGATGCCGGTACGCCGGGCATCAGCGACCCTGGTTTCTTCCTCGCTCGCGAGGCTGCTAAGGCTGGCATCACGGTGCAGTGTCTGCCCGGTGCTACGGCGTTCGTTCCGGCAATCGTCAGTTCGGGGCTGCCCTGCGATCGCTTCTGCTTCGAGGGTTTCCTGCCGCAGAAGAAGGGCAGACAAACGCTTCTGCAGTCGCTGCAGACAGAGACACGCACGATGATATTCTACGAGTCGCCCTATCGTTTGGTGAAGACGCTCGAGCAGTTTGCTGAGTTCTTTGGCGACGATCGTCAGGCGAGTGTGTGTCGCGAGATTTCAAAACTGCACGAGGAGAGTGTGCGCGGAACGCTCGCAGAGATAATCGCCCACTTCAAGCAGACCGAGCCACGCGGCGAGATTGTCGTTGTAGTGGCAGGCTGCGCTGGCGTAGACATATCGGCACGCAAGGCACTAAAAGAACAGGCTAAGGAGAAGAAACCGAAGCTAAGCAATAAGGAGCGCTACGCTCTGCGCGAAGCTGCGCCCGAGGAGTTTAAAAAGAAGAAGTTTAGAAACGAAGAATAGAGAAATAACAACAAAACGAATAATATGAAAAAACTATCTTTTGTACTATTATCAATGATGTTGCTTGCTATAACATCATGCGATTTTACGAACAAATCGAAGGGTGAGACAAATCAAGATGAAGAGCAGGTAGACTCGCTCCAGCGCATCATCTCGCAGAAGGATGGCGAAATCAACGACATGATGGAGACATTCAACCAAATTCAGACCGGCTTGCGCGAGATAAGTGAGGCGGAGAACCGTGTCATAGTGGCTAAGTCGGGAGAGGGTGCCAATAGCCGTCAGCAGATGCTGGAGGACGTTCGCTTCATCTCTTCTACAATGCAGCAAAACCGTGCTCTGCTCGAGAAGTTGCGTCAGCAGCTCCGCGAATCGAGCATTAAGGGCGACCAGCTGCGTCGCACTATCGAAGGACTCGTTGCTCAAATCAATGATAAAGAGCAGCAGTTGCAGCAGTTGCGCGCCGAACTCGACGCTAAAAACATACACATCGCTGACCTCGACAAGACCATCACAGGGCTTAACGATAATGTCTCGACGCTGAAAGAGGAGTCGTCGAAGAAGACGGAGACCATCAACGATCAGGATGCACAGCTCAACACCGCGTGGTTCGTATTCGGTACAAAGAAGGAACTGAAGGAACAGCGCATCCTCGATGGCTCGAAGGTGCTGCAGGCTAACTTCAACAAGAGCTACTTCACAAAGATTGATATCCGCGTGCAGAAGGAGATAAAACTCTACTCTAAGTCGGCTAAGATTCTCACCATGCACCCGTCAAGCTCGTACACCTTGCAGCAGGATGCCAATAAGCAGTACGTTCTGCGCATCAGCAATCCGCAGCTCTTCTGGTCAACAAGCAAGTATCTCGTAATCCAGGTGAAGAAGTAATGCGCATAGGTGTTATAGTAGCGATGGACAAGGAGTTTGCACAGTTGCAAACGCTTGCGTCCGACAAGAAGGAACAGACCGTTGCCGGTCGCACATTCGTGGTGGGCAGCATCGGCGACAACGAGATAGTAATGCAGAAGTGTGGCATCGGCAAGGTGAACGCAGCGGTGGGGGCATCCGAATTGATAGCAGCCTTCCACCCCGACCTCGTCATCTCCACCGGTGTAGCCGGCGGTGCCGACACAAGTCTTGAGGTGTGTGAGGTGGTGGTGAGCACCGCTTGCTGCTACCACGATGTCTACTGTGGCGACGAGTGCGCCATGGGGCAGGTGCTCGGAATGCCTGAGCGTTTCGAGAGCGATGCACGCCTCGTAGCCACCGCCACATCGCTCAACTGCCACACGCGCGTTCATGCCGGACTCATCGTCACCGGCGACTGGTTTGTCAACTCGCGCGAGAAGATGCAGCAAATCCTCGACGACTTCCCCACGGCTATGGCAGTCGACATGGAGAGCTGCTCAATAGCGCAGACCTGCCACATCTACAACACACCGTTCGTCAGCTTCCGCATCATCAGCGACATACCGCTCAAAGATCATAAAGCACAGATGTACTACGACTTCTGGGAGCGCATGGCTGAAGGATCGTTCGAGGTGACAAAGGCATTCCTTGAAAAAGTAAAAAAGTAAAAAGGTAAAAAAGTAAAAAGAGCCTCTCCCAACCCTCAAGCCCCTCCCAACCCTCCCCGTCGGGGAGGGCTTAGGAAGGCCAGAGAAGGCTTAGTCAGCAATGGCTTAAGAAGGCCTAAGAAGGCTTAGTTCGGCTTATACGCCGCCTAAAACAATAAAACAATGGAAAAAATACCAAGCTTCACAATAAACCACAACACCCTCTTGCGCGGCATCTACGTCTCGCGCAAAGACACAGTAGGTGGCGACACCGTAACAACCTTCGACATCCGCATGAAGGAACCCAACCGCGAGCCGGCTTTGCACCCAGGTGCACTCCACACCATCGAGCATCTCGCTGCTACATATCTGCGCAACGATGCCGAGTGGAAGGACCGCATCGTCTATTGGGGACCGATGGGCTGCCTCACGGGCAACTATCTGCTTATGCGTGGCGACCTCCAGCCGAGTGACATCGTTGACCTCATGCGCCGCACGTTCCGCTTTGTGGCTGACTTTGATGGCGAGATACCTGGCGCAGCACCGCAGGACTGCGGCAACTGGCTGCTCCACGACCTGCCAATGGCTCGCTGGGAGTCGCGCAAGTACTGCGAGGAGGTGCTCGATGTTATTACCGATGCCAATATGACTTATCCTCAGAAGGAGGATTAACCCAAAAGCACGGAAGTAGCACTGATGGCAACACTGCATCAGTAGAATAACGATTAAACACTATTTGACAAGAAAAAGTTGGCAAATAATTTTGCCGAACCACCGAAATTGCGTATCTTTGCACCGCTTTACAAAAGCACGGGATGTAGCGCAGTTGGTTAGCGCACGCGTCTGGGGGGCGTGAGGTCGCAAGTTCGAGTCTTGTCATCCCGACATAAAACGGGGTAGAATGTTCACATTCTACCCCGTTTTTGCATCTATAGGAGGGTATGGCATCCTGCCATACCCACGCTACCCTCTGGTTGAAATAATAGGAGTGGATGGCTAATCTCTAAATATAGGTTGCGTGGGTATGGCAAGATGCCATACCCTCCTATGGTTGTGTGCTCCTACGGCTTACCGCAGGCTGCTTGGGTTTATGTCAAACTCGTCCTTGAAGCACTTGTTGAAGTACGAGGGCGACGTGAAGCCCACCTCGTATGCTATCTCAGACACGCTCTTCTCAGTCTTTTCCAGCAGCTGGCGAGCCTTCGTCAGTCGCGCCTTGCGCAACAGCTCCACCGGTGTCTGGCCGGTCAGAGCCTTCACCTTTCTATATAGCTGCACGCGCGAAAGCCCTATCTCTTCGCCCAGACGCTCCACCGAGAAATCGCTGTCGCCGAGGTTCTCTTGTATCGCTGTACGCAGTCTGCCTACGAACGTCTTGTCTGCCTCGTTCAGTTTCTCCTCTTCCTCCGTCTCCTGCTTGTCGCCTGCGAACACCGAGCGCAGCATTATGCGCGAACGCAGCAGGTTCTCGATGCGCGAGAGCAGCACCTGACCCGAGAATGGCTTCGTGATATACGAGTCGGCACCCGTGTCATAGCCCTCCTTGCGCTGTTCGGATAGCGAGCGTGCGGTGAGCAGTACCACCGGTATATGACTCGTTGCGGTGTCCTCCTTCAGTCGCTTTGTGAACTCCAGTCCGTCCATCACCGGCATCATCACGTCGCATACCACTAGCTTCGGCACCTCTCTACGTGCCTTCTCCAAACCTTGTTCGCCGTTCGTAGCCTCCGACACGTTGTACTTGTCCTGCAGTATTGAGCGCAGATATGCACGCATACCGTTGTTGTCGTCGATGATGAGCACGAGCGGACGCTCCGCGTCGAAGTCCTCTGCGTTGGTGATACGCTCCGCCGCCTCCTGCGCAGTGGTGTCGGTGGCAATGTAGTTGTCGTCCACCAGTCCCTTCTCCGCCTGGGTAGCAGCCGGTGCATCCTTCGCAGGGTCGTAGCCGGGCTGCGAGTCGGGCAGTTCGATGACGAACGTAGTACCCTTACCCTCTACGCTCTCGGCATGTACGCTGCCACGGTGCATGTCTATGTACGCCTTCACGAGCGACAGCCCGATGCCCGTACCGCCGATGGCACCCTTCGCTTGGTAGAAACGCTCGAAGAGATGCGGCAGCTCTTCCGTCGGAATTCCCTTGCCCGTGTCCGCTATGCGCAGCGTGTAGCAGTGGTCGTGATGGAGTAGAGTAGTGGTGATGCAGCCTCCGTCGGGTGTGTACTTCAGAGCGTTCGACATTATATTAAAGTACATATGCTCCATCTTGTCGCGGTCGGCGATGAGCACCGCGTCGTCCTCCACGCCCGATACATCCACACGTATCGTGATGCCACGACGTGCCGCCACTGTGCGGAAGTCCTCCGTCCACGTTGTCAGCTCATGCTGAAGGTAGAAACGGTTGAGATGCAGCTCAGCCTTGTTGTTCTGCACCTTGCGGAAGTCGAGTATCTCGCCAACCAATTGTATGAGTATGCGTGTGTTGTGCTGCACCATCTCCAGCATCGTGCGCTGCACGCCATGCACCGCTGGGTCTTCCAAAAGCTGCTCCGTAGGTCCGGCGATGAGTGTGAGCGGCGTGCGCAGCTCGTGACTCACGTTCGTGAAGAACTGCAGCTGCGTCTGCGTCATCTCCTCCATCTCTGTGGTCATTCGGTTCTGCTCGTCCATCGAGGCTTTCAGCTGTTGGTTGATGCGCGTACGGGTGATGAAGGCGTAGATAGCCGCTGCGCACACAGCGATGAGCAGCACCACGAACACCAGCAGCACCAGCAGATAGATGCGCTGCGTGTTGAAGTCACTGGCAGCCTTGTCCACACGCGAGCGCAGCGTGGAGAGATGATCCTGCTGGCGCATCGTCTCGTCGTTCTGCATGAGTAGCACTCGGGCGTTGTCGCGTGTCACGAGTGCCGACGACAGCTGGTTCTCGCGGTTGTATTTCTTTCCTTCGAGTATGTTCATAGCGAGCAGCATCACCTCGTCGCCGCGAGTGGGGTAGGTGTACGAAGCGAATAGTGTACCGTTGTCCACGAGCTCCATGCCGCCACCCTTTTGCGGCATGGCATCGATGCCGCAGAACTTGATGTGCTTCAGGTTGAGTCCGTGCTTCTCGGCGGCTCGTCGTGCGCCCATCGCCATGCGGTCGTTATGCGCAAAGACGCAGTCGAACTCGTTGTGCGGCTCAGATAGCAGCGAATCGACCGTGCGGAACGCACCCTGCTCTGTCCAGTCGGCACTGAGATGCTCCACGATACTGATGCCCGGACGACACTGCACCACGCTGTCGAAGCCATTGCTGCGCTCTATCGCCGGCGACGACGTAGAGAGTCCGCTTAGCTCCAGTATGCGTCCGCCGTCGGTGAGTGTGCCAGCCAAGTATTCGCCCATCGAGCTGCCAATCTCCTTGTTGTCAGCTCCGATATATGCTGTGTACTTGTCCGACCGTGTGCGGCGGTCGAAGATAATCACTGGTATGCCCTTCTCGTATGCGCGGTCGATGGCAGGCGATATGCTCACCTGACCAGGTGCCACGATTAGCAGGTCTACGCCCTCGTCCACGAACTTGTTAATCTGTTCGGTCTGCATCTGCACGTCGTCGTTTGCCGAACTGATGCGCAGGTCCACATCGTTATAGTAGAGTGCGGCGATGCGCAGCTCCTCGTTAAGCTTCTCGCGCCACACGTCCTCCGAGCATTGCGAAACGCCCACGACGTAACGCTTCTTTTCAGAGCCGCACGAGAGTAACAGAGGTAGCAGAAAGAATAAGAGACACTGGCAGAGTCTGCGTGCTGAGTGTTTCATTCGTATTCGTTTTTAAGTTGTTTGTTATTATTAGGGGTAGAATGTACTTAAATTCGCTGCAAATATAGTAAAAATAATGCATTCGTAGGTGTTTGTCATATATTTTTGTTTTATGTAACAAATGTGTCATTATTTGAATGATTTGTGCAATACCAGAAGTTTTATTCTTTATACCTTTGCAATGTCAAAAGGAAAAAAACTATTTACAGACCATAAAGCTTCAAGTCTTTAATGAATGACACATCAATCGGATAACAGAAACATTGGCAATAGATTTTGATTAAATAGTTGTTTTTTAGTATAGTTGATTAGGTTAGTAAGTTGTTATTTAGTAAATTGAAAATCGGAAAAGCACAATACTTTAGAAAAGCACATAGGGCTGCATCAATGCTCCGTTTCGAGAGTCTTGATGCAGCCCTTTTCGTAATCTCTTTGTATTAAGCAGCTGCTTTTTACGCAGATGCTTTCTCTTTACATTAATAAGATAGGTCGATAGCAACCGGATACACACGGTACGGATCGAAGTATTCCATGCAGCTGTTCACCATTGCCTGCAAATCGGCTTTGGCAACACCATGGAAGACTTGCTTGCCGTTTATCTTGACTGTTACCGGCTTCTTGAGATTCACCAGCTGTTCGTTGAGATACACCCTCAGTCTGCCACCTGTAGCTATGGTGTAGTTGCGATTGAACTTCAGGTCGATGCCCCACTGCTTGTCCTTCATCGTTGTAGTGTATTCTACATCACTTACCTTGATAGAAACCACGTTCTTGTCGATATCCATCTCGTAATACGTTCTTGCCTCTGACGGGCGTGTCAGCACCTGCAGGTTATAGAATCCAGAACGATGTCTGCCGTCCATCTCGAAGTCCTCCCAAAGCACCGTCTTCGGATACGGATTGCGTACAAACTGCTTGAGCCAAGGTGTGGTCAGTCCGTAAGTGATGTGGTGCTGCATGCCAGGCAAAAGATTGATGCGATGGCGAAAGATGGGCGTGTTGTCCACAGCCAACGGACGAGCTAGCTGTACAGAATCGAAAGCCACTTGGGTGAACCATGTGAGGTCGTTGCGATAAAATCCCATGTCGTCAGCACCCGTAAGCAACGAGAAACCTATATTGGCGCAGTTCTCTACCGGCGCATTCTTCAGAGGTTCGCCACCTGCCATCGGACCCGCTGCCGCCCAATAGTCGGCGTAGAAAGAGGCGAGACGCTGACTGCCGTAACCGCCCTCACTGATGCCGAATACGTAGAGTCGGTTGGCATCCACCTCGCCGCTCGTCAGACTCAAGCGGATAAGCTTTTCGAAGGCATACTGCTTCGACAGATGCCACCAGCGGTAGTATTCGCCCTCGTTAGGAATCTGCGGAATGAAATAGATAGACGGTGCATCCTGAAATCTAAGTCCCAGTTCGATACCATTCGCCCACTCTCTGTCCTTCGAACCCGAACCGTGCGTGTAGAGGAAAAGCGGATATTGACCGTTGACAGCCACACCCTTCTTGCCGTAATAATAAGGCATAACCGCATTAGGCTCCAGGCACTGTGGCAAGTGCCATGCGCTGTTCTTAGCCAGCTTCAGGTCGGCAGGTTCTATGAGCTTTTCCTCCTGCAGCGCATTGTTCGCCTCGCACCATGCAGCCCAAACCATCTTCTGATAGTTGGCTATGTCTTTGTTCTTTATTGCTGTCTGAAGCTTAGTGTCAAGCGGAGCGTTCTGAGCGAAGCTTGCCTTGCCGTCCTGCTCCAATGCTTTCTGCTGCGCTTGCAGCGACTGTTCGAAATAGGTATTCACCGTTTTCTGCAAGTCCTGCGCTTGCGCCGTTGTGTGAGTAGAATAGGTTAGTGAGGCAATAGCCATCACCGCATAAATCGTTTTTCTCATTTGTATAAAATGCTATTTGATGTTGATGGACAATATCTCCTTTGGCAAACCATCAGCCGACACGCTCAGCGTAGCCTTGCCCTGCTTTGTGCCTTCCACTACGACAACCAGCTCGCCACTGAATAGTGGCATCTCCGTCGAGTTGAACGCCACGAGCGATGTTGCGTCGCCGTTGCACGCCGCACGGAATTTCGCTGCGCCCTTCACCTCGAACTTCATCTTGTTCGTAGCCGTCGGGCAGGGTGTGCCGTCCTTGTCCACAACCGATACCTTTACGAATGCGAGGTCCTCGCCATTGGCAGCGATGCTGCTGCGGTCGGCTTCGAGCACGATGCGTGCCGGCTTGCCAGCCGTGCGCACGCTCTTCTCGCCCATCACCGAGCCGTCGTAGTTGTAAGCCACCACCTTCAGTTCGCCCGGCTCATAGCGCACGTCGTTCCAGCGTAGGCGATAGCGGTCGAGGCGTGTGCCCGGATTCTTCACTATTCTGCCCTGACTCTTGCCGTTGACGAACAGCTCAGCCGACGGCGCATTGGTGTAGCAGTACACCGGCGTCACCTCTCCCTCGCGTCCCGGGAACGTCCAGTGGGGCAGCACGTGCAGCGTGTTCACGTCCGTGCGCCAGTGGGAGCGGTATAGCCAGTAGCGGTCTTTCGGCAGTCCGGCGAGGTCGCAGATGCCGAAGTAGCTCGAGCGCGACGGCCAGTACTCGTCGTATGGCGACGGCTCGCCCAAGTAGTCGTAGCCCGTCCACACGAACTCACCGATGGTATAGTCGCGGTCGTCCTGCATACGCCAGTCGTCATCCGGCAGATTGCTCCACGGACAATACTCCACGTCGTACGACGAGCACTGTCCGTCGGCATACGTCTTCGAGTCTGACGGCTCCACGGGGAACTTATACACGCCGCGCGAGCTCACTGTCGATGCTGTCTCCGAGCCTAAGAGGAATCCCTTCGGCAGTTGCTTGATGTTGTTGTCGTACTTGTGCACGCGATAGTTGAAGCCCGGCACATCCATCACCTGCGCAAAGCCCGAACCCAATGCTGCCTCAGCCTGGTCCATGCCCTGCGTAACGGGTCGTGTAGGGTCGTACTTGTGGCAGAGTGCCTGCAGATGTTCGCTTATCTGTCTGCCTTCTTCGCTCCATTGCTCAGGAATCTCGTTGCCGATGCTCCACATCACGATAGACGGATGGTTGCGGTGGTTGCGTACGAGGTTCTCTATGTCGCGGTCAGCCCACTCCTTGAAGTTCAGCGCGTAGCCGTTCTTGCATTTCGGGTATATCCACATGTCGAAACTCTCCGCCATCACCATCATACCCATCGAGTCGCACACCTCCATCTGCCACGTCGACGGCATATTGTGCGCCGTGCGTATGGCATCGCATCCCATGTCCTTCATCGTGCGAATTTGGCGGATGAGTGCCGCTTTGTTTACGGCTGCTCCCAACGGACCCAGGTCGTGGTGCAGGCATACGCCTTTTATCTTTCGCGATTTGCCGTTCAGCTGAAAGCCGTCGTATTGCGCCACACGCACCGTGCGTATGCCTACCTTCTCTGTGGTCTCGTCTACGAGCTTGTTGTTGCGATAAAGGCGTGTTACGAGCTTATATAAATAAGGTGACTCTGGCGACCAGAGCTGTGCGTTCTCAACCGTAAGGCGCTTCTCCACGTCGCTTGTCGTCTTTGTCTGAGCCATCGTCTTGCCCTCGTTGTCGATGAGCAGGTTCTCCACTACGAGCCCTTTCTCCGCGTTGTTGATGTTCGTGCAGACACTCACCTCAGCCTTGCCGTCCTTTATCAGCTCCGTGCGGAAGTAGCTTCCCCACGGGTTAATGCTTGCGCGGTCGGCGGTCGTTACGAGCTGTACGGGGCGGTAGAGTCCGCCGCCGGGGTACCAGCGCGAACTCTCCTCACGGTTGTTGAGGCTGACCGTTATCTCGTTCTTTCCTTTCTTCAGATACGGCGCTGCGTCCACGCGGAAGGCGTTGTAACCGTACGCCCAGTGACCAGCCAACTTGCCGTTTATATACACGTGCGGGTCAGCCATCGCGCCGTCAAACTCCAGTACGGCGGTCTTTGGTAGACGCTTTATGTCGATGGTAGTCTTATAGTATCCGCGACCAATCCAAGGCAGCGCGCCCGAGCGTCCCGACTTCTCTGTCTTTTCCGTCTCGCCGTTCTGCACGATAGCAACATTCTGCAGGTCCCACTTCTTGTCGAACGGTCCGTTTATAGCCCAGTCGTGCGGTATTGTCACCGACTTGTAGTTGATGCTGTCGCGCGAGAACTGCCATTGGCGCAGATTCTGCGTCGTGCGCTGTGCCGAAGCAGAGACACAAGATAATAGAGCGAGTGAAATTAATGTTGATTTGTTCATGTTGTTAAAGGTGTTGTGATGTTGAGGTGGTGAGGTGTTGAGGGAGGTGTTTAAGCCGAACTAAGCCTTCTTAGGCCTTCTTAAGCCATTGCAGACTAAGCCTTCCTAAGCCCTCCCCGACGGGGAGGGTTGGGAGGGGCTTTTTACTTTTTTACTCTTTTACCTTTTTACTTTTAAAAGCTTCCAGCGTCGCCGTCGGTTTGCCGTTTGCGTCGAACGCTCCCTTGTTATATTCTTTCCAGCCGCCGTAGCATTCCGGCTCCCAGTAGAAGATGCCCAGACACTCAGCCTTCGCCTTGCATCCCTCTACCATCTTCTGCATCATTGCGGCAGCGTTCTCCGAGTCCCACGCCATGCCAATTTCGCACACCATCACCTTCTTGCCGTAGCGTGCGGCGAGCGTAGAGATGTTCGCCAGGCAGTCGTCGGTGACGGTTTGCCAGTTGTCGTCCTCCGGATAGAGCGACATGCCTATCACGTCCCACTTTGCGCCGGCAGCCTTCAAGCCGTCGAACATCCATGTGAAGCGACCGAGCACATTGCCCTGGTCGATGTGTATGATGCATTGAGCCTCAGGGTACACAGCCTTGGCAGCGTCGTAGCCAGCGTTGTTGAGAGCGGCATAGTTGCCGAAGTTATTGTCTGAAGCCAAACCCAACGGCCACAGCATACCCGTTGTTGTCTCGTTGCCAATCTGAATCCACTCCACGTCGATGCCGTTCTCTTTGAGATAACTGAGCACGTCCGTTGTGTGGTCAGCCACGGCAGCCTCCATCTTCTGCAGGTCGTCCTTGAAGTCAGTCCAAGCAGTCGGAATGTTCTGCTTGCCAGGGTCAGCCCACGAGTCAGAGTAGTGGAAGTCAATCATGATGCGCTGACCGAGATTCTTCGCGCGCCACGCCTTTGCGAGCACATCCTGCTTGCCCGACCAGCCGTCCTGCGGATCCACCCACACGCGGAGTCGGATGGAGTTCACGCCGAGGTCGCGCAGCAGTGTAATGCAGTCCTGCTCGGCACTGCTTGCATTATAGAACTTGCTGCCAGCCTTCTCCATTTCCGAGAGCCAGCTCACGTCCGCACCCTTTGCAAAGCCCGTCATATCATACGTCGGCTTTGACTGCGGAGTTGTATTGTTTTCGTCGTCGCTGCAAGCTGAGAGCGAGAATATCGCGAGTGCAGCTAAAAGCATTATTTTTCGGAATTGATTTTTCATTGCTTTAATGTTTGGTTGTCGCAACTTGCGCAGAATACAACGGTACAAAGGTAGATAAATTTTATGTCTTTTTGTTAGTTATTAGTTACTTTTTTGTAGAAGAGGGCAGGGTAGTGTAGAGTGTAACTTCAAAAGCCTTACGGCATCACTCCGACCGATTACTCGCACGGGTGATGCCGTAAGGCTTTTTATCGTATGTGTTATGCTTGGTGCAGCGGAGGCCAGAAACTTCCGCTACGCAGTCTGCAATACTTTTAATGCTATTCGACTTGGTGCTGCGGAGGCCAAAGACCTCCGCTACTGTTTTTATATTGCGGTTTACAATCCGAGCTTGTAAACCTTCATGTTCTTAACTTCTGATTTGCCTCCTTCGGCGTACACCTTTATATTATTGTACGGAGCGGTGGGGAACACGAGGTTGGTCATTGCGATGCGACCGCCGTCGACGAACAGCTCTACGGAGCACTTGTCGACGAAGATGTCGAGATGGTAGCTACGCTTCTCAGCTCCGCAGAGCGAGAGAGGCGCCCATGTGCCGAGAGCGAAGTCGTTCTTGTAGTTCACTACGAGATCCTGCGAGAGCTTGCCCTTCATCTCGCCCGCAGCCTCTGCGCGCTTCTCGATGTCGTGACGCTCTGCGCGCTTGCCGAAGTCGGTAAGTCCGCTTTCAGAGCGGTCCATGACGATGCGCTTCTGCTTCAGGTCGAGATAGATAACGGTGCGCTCCTCCTTGTCGTTATAGAGCGAGATGCCCACAACGTCAGAGTTCTCGGGCGCAACGTCAGCCTCCAGCTCGAATGCACCGTCGTTGCTGGCGAAGAGACCGCGCTTGATAAACGGATTGGCGTTGTCTACGCTCACGCTGCCCAGCTCCTTTGTCTGCTTGCGCAGCTTGCGAGCCTCGTCAACGACGTTAGCCGACATGTAAACCTCGCCGTTGTTAGAGAACAGCTTCAGTTCGCGCGGCAGAGCGTTTGCACCACGGTTCTGCTGGATAGGAGTTACGTTGGCGTACTGCCAGTTGCTCATCCAGGGCACAGCCACAATGCGCTCGCCGAGGTTAGAGAATGTAACCGTTGCGTAGTGGTCCTTACCCCAGTCGAGCCACTTTACTGTAGAAGGCTTCGAGTCGCACTTGAACTCCTTGCCGTCAAATTCGCCTACGAAATATTGCGTAGCCGAGCCACCGAAGACGAAGCCCGGGTTGATATTCACGATCATGACGTACTTCTGGTTGTTCTTGTCGCCGTCAACCGGCAGCTGGAAGAAGTCAGGACACTCGAACTGGTTGGGCTGTGCGCCGAAGCCCTCGCCCCACTGGCTGACATACTTCCACTTCTTGAGGTTCTTCGACTGGTAGAAGCGCATGTTCTTGTCGGCAGAGACGATCATGTACCACGACATTGTAGGCTCATACCAAAATATCTTCGGGTCGCGGAAGTTCTCCAAGCCGTCGAAGGGCGTCACGACGGGGTTGTTCTTGTATTTTGTGAAGGTGCGTCCGTTGTCCTTGCTGTAAGCCATGCACTGCACCTGCACTTGCTTGCCGTCGCGTACGGAGTGCGATGTGTAGAACGCCACGATAGTGTTCTTGCCGAAGCCAGCCGTGTTGCGAGTGTCTACCACTGTGCTGCCAGAGAAGATGTGTCCCATCGGGTCGCGCGAGATGGCTGGGTCGAGATGCTGCCAGTGTACGAGGTCGCGGCTCACAGAGTGGCCCCAGTGCATGTTGCCCCACTTAGAGCCATACGGGTTGTACTGGAAGTAGAGGTGGTATTCGCCGTCCTTATAGGTCAGACCGTTCGCGTCGTTCATCCATCCGTAGAGCGGAGTGTGATGGTAGACGGGGCGGTAGTAGTCGGTGTTGCGTGTGTCGAACGTGTCGGAGAGCTTCAGCTCTTTCAGAGCCTGCGCATCCTTAGCGAGACCAACGATTTTTACGACAGCCTTCTTGCCTTTCGAAAGTTCGAACGGCACGCTGTAGTCGGTCTTGCTGACAGCGAGGCGAACGTCCATCCATGTGTCGGTCTTCTTGCCGTTGTCGAGCAGCACCTGAGCCTCGGGGCGGTTCTCCTCAACCGGCAGGATGAGATACTTGGTAGGGTTGGTCACAGTGACGATAGCAGTATCGCCAGCGAATGTTGTCTTGATTGTTTGAGCCGAGGCTGCTGTAGAAGAAAGAGCCAGAACTGCAAGAAAAAGTTTTGTATTCATTTTGTGATATTTAGCCCCTCCCCATCCCTCCCCATCGGGGAGGGGGTTAAGGGAAATGTTATTGTTAGTGTAAATATTGTTGTTTGCGGCTCCCTCCCCGACGGGGATGGCGGGGTGGGGCTTTAGATCTTCAGACTTGCTGAGAACTCCACGGTGAACGGACGCAGATAAGAGCCGGTCATGAGCTGGTTCTTGATGCCCTTTGCCTCGTCCTTTGTGATAAGCTCTGCGCCGGCGATAGAACCCTTGGCGCCAGTCTGGTTGAGGAAGTTGACTACGGTGCAGCCGAGCGAGAGTCGCTTGTTAGCCTGCCAGTTGAGTCCGCCGAAAGTCTCCCAGTGGCCGTTGAAGTAGTATGCCTCGTTGATGTTCGCATAAGTCTTTGAGAAGTAGCGGAACGAAGCCCAGAGCTTCAGTGTCGGTGTAATCATGTAGCTCGGGTCGAGCTCCAGGAGCACCTGCGGCACCTCAGCCACGATGTTGCCTGTGGCGTTGATCTTTCCCTCGTAACCACTTGAGAACTTCACGCTTGTCTCGTACTTCTTGTACGTAGGCTTCTGATAGGTGAAGAGGAAGTGGAAGTCGAAGCCCTTGAACGGGTGTGCCACAACGTCAGTCGTCCATCCCCATGTCTGTATGTCGTATGTGAGCGGTGCAGCCTTTATCTCGCCGTCGTGCTGGAGGTTGAGCGTAGAGTTGTTGTTGCTCTTCGAGATGTACGAGAAGAGCGATGTGAGGCTCAGCCACTTGTTGTTGAAGTAGATGCCGGCGCGACCCAGCGGCACCGAAATCTTGTCGGTGTTAGGCATTGAAGCCGGTGCGAAGGTAGAGATGTTCGGGTGCTGCACGATATAGGTGAAGTCGCCGGTGAAGCCGAAGCTCTTTGTCAACTTGTATGTCAGTGCCGCTGTGAAGTCGTAGTTCAGCCAGTCGTACTTCATGTTTACCGGGGCAATTTTCGTGCCATCAGCTGCCGTTGTGCCAAGATAGTAGTCGGCGAAGCGTCCCACGTACTCGCCGTCGGCGTTCTTCACCGCCGCGTTCTCGCCCTTCAGACGCTGCCACTCGATGCGCGCGCCGTAGTAGGCGTTGAGCTTCGGCGTGATGTCCCAGTCGTGAGTGAGGTAGAGCGCGAGCTTGTTCTCGTGACCCTTGTAGTATTCAGACGCGTTCTTGTTGAAGTCGTAGAACACGCTCTGTGTCTTGTTGGCATCCCAAAGGCGCACGGCGTAGGAACCGTCCTCGGGCACGCTCTGGTCGTACATGGTAGTGTTAGAGCAGTAGTCGATGTCGTAGTACCACTCGTTCATGCCCACACGCAGCGTAGATGTGCTGAAGCTCTTCGAAAGCTCGGAAGTGAAGAGCAACTCGTTGATAGTGCCGGCATTGAGGCACGACATACGTGTCTGCACGTAGCGTCCGTCGTACTTCTGCTGAACACCCATTGCGTCGCTATACATATAATTATATGCGCTTGCGTTGTCGCCCTTCGTGTCGATGAGCTGCATCGGTGTCTGATAGACGAATGCGCCGCGTGCATGGTCGTAGCGCACGGATGTCTTCCAGTTGAAGCCGTCGCCGAAGCGCAGGTTGTTCAGCAGCGACACCTCCGACGAGCGGTTCTCGTCGTAGTCGTAGAGCGAAGTCTGCTTCAGTTCGCCGGTGCGCATGTCGCGGTAGGTGATGTTGGCGTCCTTCGGCAGATAAGACGTAGTGCCGAGCTTGAACTTGCCGAACTCCTTAACAGAGCCGTCGCCCACGTATATGAACGGAGCCGACTGCGTAGCGTAGTTGTACACGGGGTGCGAGTTGCTGTACTTGTACATGGCTGTCAGTTCGCCTCTGCCCTCGGCATAGCGCTTTGTGAGCGCCGCCTTGTAGATCTGTGTGCGGTCCTGATACTGCGTAGAGCGCAACTTGAATGTGCCCGGGTCGAAGTCCTGGTAGGCGCTCACGCTGTAGAAGAGGTCTTTAGCCAAAGAGCCGTTGAGGTTGAGCGACATCTCCTGCAGTCCGAAGTGGTTGGTCTTGTAGTTGAGCACACCCTGGAAGCCCTCCTTGCCGAGCTGCGTCTGCGAGTTGACGGCGTAGCCGATGTTGCCGGTGGTGATGGCTGTCTCCGAAATCTTCAGCAATCCGACGTGCGAGAGACTCGCGTCCGAACGCCATGTAGCGTTGACGGGGTGGGGGTTGGTGGCGTAAGTGACGGGCAGTCCGTTCTCCAGCACGTTCACGTCGGCAGACGGCAGACCGATCTGTATCTCGCGCGGGCCGTTAGCGCTTGCCGCGTTGAGCATCACGTTGCGGTCGCCCTCCTCCTTTGAGTTGGAAGACTTAGAGTAAGTGTCCTCGTTTTGTGCGTTTGCTGCAATCGCCATAACCGAGGCGAGAGCAATCGCTGAGAATCTGTTGATGTTGTTGTAATACATAATGTATGAGGTTTAAGTTTTTTTCGACGCTGCAAAATTAGAAAGCTTTCTGTTAAGCGGGTTTAAAAAAACGTTCGTATGAGTTGAGATTTGTTTCATGCAACAATAGTTCAAGCTAATGAACGAAATATCGCATTACCGCAGACAGGTAACGCTGTGCAAGAGTTTGTAGCAAGAATGTTTCATCTTTAGCAATTATGTTGCGCAATGCGATTTTTGCAAGTCTATGCAACATAATTTTTGTTCTGCTTCGCAGTTTCTGTGTAATTTTGCGGCAGAAATCAATTCACAAATCCACTAATAACTAAAAGTTTCATACGCAATGAACAATTCCAATCAAAGCAAACTGACACTCATCCCGGTGATGATTGCCTTCTTCACTATGGGTTTCGTCGACCTGGTCGGTGCGGTTTCAAACAACATGCAGGAAGACTTCGGACTCTCCGACTCCGCTGCAAACTTCTTCCCCTCGCTCGTGTTCTTCTGGTTCCTTATCTTCTCAGTGCCTACGGGCATGCTCATGAATAAGATAGGTAGAAAGAAGACCGTGCTGCTCTCAGTAGTAATCACAACATTGGCTGTGTTCCTGCCGCTCTTTGACAGCTTTATGCCTACAAAGGAGAGCCAGCTTTGGCTGATGTACATCTCGTTCTCGCTGCTCGGCATAGGCAACGCCATCATGCAGACCGGCATCAACCCGCTCGTGACGATGCTCGTTAAGGGCCATCTGGCTTCTACGCTCACCTTCGGACAGTTTGTTAAGGCTATCGCTTCGTTCATCGCTCCGCTCATAGCGGCATGGGGCGCTACCACTACAGCTCCTATCCTCGGACTCAGCTGGCGCATCCTCTTCCTGCTCTTCTTCGTGATAGGTATGGTGGCTACGCTGTGGCTCGGCATGACACACATCGAGGAAGAACCCATCGAAGACAAGGCGTCGGGCTTCGCCGACTGTCTGAAGATGCTCGGTTCGCCTATCATCCTGCTCTCGTTCGTCGGCATCATGTGTCACGTGGGCATCGACGTAGGTACTAACGCCGTTGCACCGAAAGTGTTGTTCGAGCGTCTTGGCGGTGCCGGCGACTCGCTCAGCCAGTTTGAGTACGCTACGTCAATCTACTTCGCGTTCCGTACGCTCGGCTGTTTCACCGGCTCAATCCTTATGCGCAAGCTCAATATCCGCACCTTCTTTACAATCATCGTGCTGATGATGGCGCTCTCTATGGTCGGTTTGGTGTTCGGCACAGAGAAGTGGGAGCTTTGGGTAGCTATCGCTCTCGTAGGCTACGGCAACTCAAACGTGTTCTCTATCGTCTTCTCGCAGGCAATGCTCTCTGCGCCGGAGAAGAAGAACGAGGTTTCGGGCCTTATGATCATGGGTCTGTTCGGCGGTACCGTCTTCCCGCTCCTCATGGGCTTCGCCAGCGACGCTGCAAAGGCTGCCGGCGCTCAGTATCCGCAGGTTTGGGCTGCTGCTGTGATGGCTATTGGCGTGCTCTATCTGCTCAGCTATATACCTAAAGTAAAGCAGAACTAATTTAAAAGTAAAAAAGTAAAAGAGTAAAAAAGTAAAAAGCCCCTCCCAACCCTCAAGCCCCTCCCAACCCTCCCCGTCGGGGAGGGCTTAGTTAGCCTAAAAATGCTTAGAAAGGCTTAGTTTTCCTTGGCTTAGAAAGGCTTAAAAAGGCTTAGTTCGGCTTAAAATGCTCGGCTTATTCAAAAAAAAACAATAACTGAAGACAATAAAACTATGGAAAAGAAATATGTAGTAGGACTCGGTGAGGCACTCTGGGACGTGCTTCCTGAAGGTAAGAAACTTGGTGGTGCACCGGCTAACTTCGCGTTCCACGCCGGTCAGTTCGGCTTGAACTCAATCGCTGTGAGCGCTCTTGGCGAGGACAAGCTCGCTGACGAGACCGTGCAGCAGCTCGAGGAGAAGGGCTTGCAGTATTGCATGCCGCGCGTGCCTTATCCAACCGGCACCGTGCAGGTGAAGCTCGACGATGAGGGCATACCTACATACGACATAAAGGAGAACGTGGCGTGGGATAACATCCCGTTCACCGACGAGGTGAAGGCTATCGCCGAGGACACAAAGGCTGTGTGCTGGGGCTCGCTCGCTCAGCGCAACGTGGTGAGCCGCGAGACAATCTACAAGTTCCTCGACGCTACACCTGCCGACTGCATGAAGATATTCGACATCAACCTGCGCCAGGACTTCTACACAAAGGATGTTATCTGCGAGAGTATGAAGCGCTGCAACGTTCTTAAGATCAACGACGAGGAGCTTGTGCTCATCGGCAGAATGTTCGGCTATCCGGGCTTGGACATCGAGAACAAGTGCTGGCTCATCCTCGGCAAGTACGACCTCGATATGCTCGTGCTCACATGCGGCGTAAACGGCTCGTACGTGTTCACACCAGGTGAGATGTCGTTCCAGCCCACACCGAAGGTTGAGGTGGCTGACACCGTTGGCGCAGGCGACTCGTTCACGGGCACCTTCTGTGCTTCTAGACTCGCCGGAATGCCGGTGACTGAGGCTCACGAGCGCGCAGTGAGAGTGAGTGCATACGTCTGCACGCAGAACGGCGCAATGCCCGTACTGCCTGAGGAGGTGAAGTAAAGCCCATCGCAAAATTTGTTGTTAGAGTTAGAAGCCGGAGGCATCGTTGCCTTCGGCTTTTTTCGGTTATATCATACAAACGTTTTTCTGTTTCAGATTAAAGCAGTAACTTTGCGGCTAAATAGGAGGTATGGGCATCTTGCCCATACCACGCACCCACAAACACACCCACACGCACCCACAAACGCTTTTAAAAGTAAAAAAGTAAAAAGTATATGAAATCAATAAGCCGCATCCTTAAAGGCAACCCTACAGTGACAGAGAGCACGGTCTATTACGTGCTCGTCATCTGTTGCATATCTCACTTTCTGAACGACATGATACAGTCGATCATTCCGTCTATCTATCCTATCCTCAAGGACAAGTTCGACTTCTCGTTCGCGCAGATAGGTATCATAACGCTTGTCTTTCAGATGACATCCTCCATTCTGCAGCCCTTCACCGGACTGTCTGCCGACCGCCATCCGCGCCCCTATGCGCTCTCCGTCGGCATGTGCTTCACGCTCGCCGGACTGCTCATGCTTGCGTTCGCCGAGAACTATCTGCTCATACTGCTGGCTGTGAGCGTCGTAGGCTTCGGCTCGTCCATGTTCCACCCTACGGCGTCGCGCGTGGCGCAATTGGCATCGGGCGGCAAGAAGAGTCTTGCGCAGTCTATCTTTCAGGTGGGCGGCAACGGCGGTTCGGCGCTCGGTCCGTTGCTCGCGGCGCTCATCATCCTGCCCTTCGGACAGCACGCCATATCGTGGTTCGCCATAGCCGCCCTGCTCGCAGCACTCATCATGGTGCGCCTCGGAGCGTGGTATAAAGCCCGCCTGCAGTATGCCGTGAAGCATCCGCGCAAGGCGGAAGTGCTGAACACGCACATCTCCCGACGCGCAAAGTACGGCGCATTGCTCATACTCATCCTGCTTGTCTTCTCGAAATACTTCTACACATCCTGCATCACGAGCTACTTCACGTTCTACCTCATCGACAAGTTCGGCGTCTCGGTGCAGGCTTCGCAGATATGCCTCTTCGTGTTCCTCGCCGCCTTCGCCATCGGCACGCTCGCCGGCGGCGTGTTCGGCGACCGTTTCGGACGCAAGTACGTGATATGGTTCTCCATTCTTGGCGCGGCTCCGTTCGCCCTCGCCATGCCCTACGTCAGTCTGACGTGGACCATTGTGTTCACCTTCCTCTCCGGACTCATCATCGCCTCGGCGTTCTCCTCGATAGTGGTCTACGCCACCGACCTCATGCCCGACAAAGTAGGACTCATCGCCGGCATCTTCTTCGGTCTTATGTTCGGACTGGGTGGCATTGGTTCGGCGTTCTTCGGATGGCTCGCCGACAAGACCAGCGTCGAATTCATCTTCAAGGTAAGCGCATTCCTGCCGCTGCTCGGCATAATCGCCGGACTGCTGCCCGATACGCAGAAGCGGTCATAGTGGGGAGGCGTGTCAATAAGCAACGTCATGCAAGAGCCGGTTCTAAATCGGCTCTGCCTATTGCGATTCTATACACATTATATAATATATAGGTAGGTATGTAACCCCATTCTTTATCTCCACTTGTTGTGCATTGGAGAGTACGAAGGCTTGTTGTATGTTGTATTCCTTTATCTGTAAGAATTTATCAAGTGCGCTATGCACTTGATAGTCTTTTCCTGATTTTATTTCGAGCGGGAGTACTGATAGACTCTCCTTGTCGTCTATCAGATAATCCACTTCGCCCGTCTTTTTGTTGTCATAGTAATAGAGGCTGAAACCATGCGCCTTCAGCTCTTGAGCAACAACCGTTTCGTAGACCGATCCGAGATTAATGCTTGCCACATCATCCATTATAGCTTTAATGTTGTTGCCGTAGAAAATGCTTGTCAGTATGCCTACATCATTGATGTAGAGTTTTAGAAGGTTCTTGCCGCTGTTTTCTATCAATGGGAAACTTGGCTTGCTGATAGCCTTTACCTCTAATGCTATACCCGACGAAATCAGATAGTCGAATTCCTCAGCGTAGTCGTTCATACGTTTTCCCTTCTTGTCTTCAATGCCTTTTGCTACTACTCGCTTCTTCTTGTTTTCCAAGTTGGAAGGTATCATACTGTAGATACGCTGTATCTTCAGTCGGTTGTGCATGTCTTCATAGCGTGCAGCATCAACTCCGTAGAGATGATGCGTAGCATTATGAATGCTACGGATTGTAGTGATATTCTTTGTTGTCACGAACTCGTTTACGGCATCCGGCAATCCTCCAACCAAGAGATACTTCTTGAATAAATCGAGTAGTTTGTTGTGGATGGCTTCAGGCATCGACTCCCTATCCGCAAATTTCTTGCGGATAGTGTCAAGTACCAGTTGACCGACACCATTGGCTATTAGGAATTCCTCAAAATCCAATGGATACATGTGCTTGATGATTATGCTGCCCAGTGGGATGGACGACGTGGTCTTTAGCGTGACGCCTAACAACGAACCGCTTGCGATATATGTGAACTTGTTGTCTTCTCGCAAGAACTTTAGCAAGGTTAGCAGGTGGTCGTATGCTTGTATCTCGTCGATGAATACCAAGGTGTTCTCCTTTTCTTTCATTCTGTCGCCAGCTATCGTACTTAAAGCCAAATAGAAATCATCTACAGACTTGGCTTCTGCAAACGTTCTATTTCCAAGCTTGTCTGTCTCCATATTAATCTCAATGTAGTTCGGAAAAAGTTTCTTTCCTACTTCGCGGATAATGTACGACTTGCCAATCTGACGCGCACCATCTACAATCAGAATCTTGTTAGTGCCTGATTGTAAATGATTTGTGATGTATTTCTCTATCTTTCTGTATAGCATAATTACACTTTTCTTGTATTTCTTACGCTGCAAATATACACTTTTCCTGTGAAATTATCTATCTAAAAATACACTTTTCTTGTTAAATTATGGGTTCTAAAGTACACTTATGGATATTTTATTCGGTTTTTGCAACCTCATTGCATTGCATTTTTTATAATTTTGCATTCAAATTATAAAAAAAATCAGTATGAAAAAGACAATACCAGTTATAGGTATGGCGTGCGTTGTCTGCGCCGCCAACGTAGAGAATACGCTCCGTAAGTTGCGGGGCGTCAACTCGGCTACAGTAACTCTGTCTACACGTACGGTGCTTGTAGACTACGACCCAGACGTGATTACGCTTGACGATATGAAGCGCGAGGTGAGCAACGCCGGCTACGACCTCGTGGTGGAGAACGACCGCAACGCCGAGGAGATTAACCGCCGCGAATACACGCTGTTGCGCCGCCGTACGCTGCTTTCGTGGCTGTTCGCCGCGCTCACGATGTACTTCGGCATGAGCGGCGACGGAGCGTTCAACAACCAAATCTGCCTCATACTCGCTCTCTTAAACATGTTCTACTGCGGCAGACGCTTCTATGTGTCGGCGGCAAAACAGATAACGCATCGCACGGCGAACATGGACTCGCTCGTGGCGCTGAGCACACTCATAGCGTTCCTCTTCAGCACGTTCAACACGTTCTTCGGCGAGGCGGTTTGGGGCGCACGCGGCATAGAGTGGCACACCTACTTCGACGCTTCGGTGATGATAATCACGTTCGTGCTCACAGGCCGCTGCCTTGAGGAGAAAGCGAAAGACAGCACGGCGAGCAGCATACGCCAGCTCATGGGTATGCAGCCCAAGACAGCGCGCATCGTGACGCACGAGAAGATGGAAGGCACCGACGACTATCGCATGGAGGAGGTGCCTATCTCGACGATTCAGATAGGCGACACGATAGAGGTGCGCGCCGGAGAGAAAATTCCGGTGGACGGTGTGGTGTGTGCGGCAGAGAGTTTTATGACTGCCGATGCGGCGTACGTAGACGAGGCTATGATAAGCGGCGAACCCACTCCGGCAATGAAGAAAGCAGGCGATACCGTGCTCGCCGGAACCATACCCAGTCAGGGCAAGCTGCGTATGCGTGCGCGTCAGATTGGCGAGAACACCGCCCTTGCGCACATCATACGCATGGTGCAGGAGGCACAGGGCAGCAAGGCACCCGTGCAGCGCATCGTAGACCGAGCCGCACGGGTGTTCGTGCCGACGGTGGCTGCCATCGCGCTGCTCACGTTCTGCGTGTGGTGGGCTGTAGGAGGCAACGCCGCACTGCCGCACGCTATTCTCTCGGCTGTGGCTGTGCTCGTCATAGCCTGCCCCTGCGCAATGGGATTGGCTACGCCGACGGCGCTCATGGTGGGCATCGGCAAGGCGGCGCAGAAGCAGATTCTCATAAAGGACGCATCGGCACTGGAGAACCTGCATAAGATTCAGGCACTCGTTGTCGACAAGACGGGCACGCTGACCATTCCGAACCCGAACATCGACTTCACACGCCCGACTGACATACCGCTCGAAGAGCGCGAAACACTGAAGCCTAACGCCAAGGAGGCGATGGCGCAGCTGCAGTCGGCTGGCATCGAGGTGTACATGATGAGTGGCGACAAGGAGGAGGCGGCTCGCTACTGGGCTGCTGAGGCTGGCATACGCAACTATCGCAGTAAGGTGCTGCCAGGCGACAAGCAGGCGCTCGTGCAGCGGTTACAGAGCGAAGGCAAGCGCGTGGCTATGGTGGGCGACGGCATCAACGACACGCAGGCACTCGCCCTCGCCGACGTTGGCATAGCTATCGGTCGTGGCACAGATGTGGCGATGGACGTGGCGCAGATAACGCTGATGGGCGACGACCTCATGGCGCTGCCCGAAGCCGTAAAGCTCAGTAGACGTACCGTGCGCATGATATGGCAGAATCTCTTTTGGGCATTCGTCTACAACCTCGTCTGCATCCCCCTCGCCGCCGGTGCCCTCCACATCTTCGGTGTCGACTTTCAGATAACGCCGATGTGGGCAAGTGCCCTGATGGCGTTCTCAAGCGTAAGCGTAGTGCTCAACTCGCTACGCCTGCGCTACGCGTAGCGGATTGTTTACCGGACAGCAATAATTTATAATTTGTTATTACGCAACAGTTCTCCCCAACACTACAACAACCCCCTAATAAACTGAGCACAGCTTTTGCAGATTCTCTTCGAAGTGTTCTTTGTCGATGGCGCTGTTCTTTAGTGTAGAGCGATAGTTGTATATTGTTTGTAGCGAGTAGGAGAGGATGCCGGCAATCTTAGGACTTTCCGTTACACCCAGTCTTACCAAGGCTGCTACACGCAAGCTTGGAGTCAGCTCATTGTCTTCCTTAAGCTCGATTTGTGCCTCGGGTATCAGCAGTGAGTTCAGTTCATTTACAAACGAGGGATAGAGCGAGAGGAAGATTTTGTCGAACTGCGAGAAGAAGTTTTGGCTCTCCTCAGTGCCTCGCTTTGAAGATGAGAGAATGCTCAGCAGTTCGTTCTGCTGATTGGCTTTAATTTTACGTATTACCAGTTTGCGCTGACTGTCCAACCGCTCAATATACTGATAGCAGAGCATGATAAAGGCATTAGCCATCAACTCACGCTTTGTGTTGGTGTTTTCAAGCTCATCATTTGCGTCCCGAAGTGCTTTGTTTGAGTCCTTAAGCTCATCGTTTGAGTCCTTAAGCTCGTTGTTAGAGTCTTTAAGTGCTTTGTTGGAGTCTTTAAGCTCGTTGTTAAAGTTCTTAAGTTCATTGTTATTGTACTTAAGTTCATTGTTGTTGTATTTAAGCTCATCGTTAGAGTCTTGAAGTGCTTTGTTGTCCTTTAGCTGTTGTTTGTTGGTAGCGCTCAACTCTTCAGTCAAGGCTTTCAGTTCCTTCTCCGACAGTTTCAACAAATCTTTTTTCCGGTTGACGTACACCACTGCTGCTGCAATGACAACCAACAGCACAAGTATACATATTATCGTCACGTTTTTCCAGATGGCTTCCTTTTGGAGCTTTTCATTGTAAGCTGACAATATTACATGCAGGTTGGCGTATAGCTCCACACGTTGCAGATGACTATTATAGTCATGTGCGTCTTTCAATGTTTGATTGATATATTTCCGGGCTTTGTCAAGATCATTTTTGTTTTTATAAAGCGATAGAGCAACATCCTGCAATGCCAGACTCTCATTGTTAGCCGACATTACATCGCTAATGGCAGCAAGCAGCAGATAACGCCTCTGCTGCTCCCACAGTTTATTGTTGCCGTAAGCCTTCGACAGAACGCATGCCGCCCTGCCGTACATGCGGTTTTCGGGTCCGAACATTTGCATTGCCTTATTCAATGAAGCACTAATCTCATTGATACTCTTGCCTGAGTAAAAGAGGTTAATACCCTTCATGTAATAATACATTGCACTATTCTTCGGACAGTAGTATAGAGCCTTGCTGATATATTCCTTGAACAGTTCGTTATAATGTTTGCTGAACTCCATTTTCTGACAATGTGCATTCAGATTGTAATAAAGTGAACTCTGGGCGCAGTAGAAAAGGAAATTTTGCTTTGGATCGGATTGTGATATCTCGATTTTGTCCAGATTTTCCTTCGCCTCAATATAGAAGCCTCGTTCAATCAGCAGACTTGCCTTTGTAATCAGGAATCGGTTGCAATAATCAGAATTGCCAGTCTGTTTGGCAAGGCTTATTCCCCTTTGGACATACACCATTGCCGAGTCGTAAACGTATAGACTATACTCGTTTGCCAACTGTTCATATATGCGTAGTTTGTCTGTTGCAGCGGTCACGAATTTAGCTCCAAGCTTAATGTCTTTTAGCCTTTTTTCTTTTATGACATCATAATCCGCACTATGGGCTATTACTGAGTCTAATCTTTCGTAAAGTTTGTTATTGTCTGCGCGAGCATTAATGATCGACAGACAGATAGTTATGGTTAATATCAATATCCTCATGGTCTTTGAATATTTAGATCTTCCTTTTTTATCTACAAATTTACAGATTTTTTATTAGATATATTATATGAACTTTCTACTTTTTTTTATCGTTTTTTTTCGATTCTTACTTTCTTTTACCCCCCCCCGTTGCGTAAGTTGCTGTTTATCTGATAGTTGTGAATTTCTCATATTACTCGTACTTACTGGAAGCTTACTTGATGCACTTTAATCTCCAGGATATATATACCTTTGCGTCGAAGATTTTGAGAGGCGCAAATTCCGAATTTAGAAGAAACGTTTTGATTGAAATAATAATACGTATAATACGATAAAATCAAAAAAACTTTTTTAAATGATGTCAATGAGATTTTTCAGGAAAATTTGTTTTGTCGTAACTCTCTTGCTTTTGGCTATGCCAATGGTTGCCGCAACCGCAAATGGTGTTGGCAAAAGCGAGATGAAGGTTTGGCAAGATTCAGATCCGTCTAAGGAGAATTATTTTAACAACCGTCGTGCTCTCGTAGGACCCGGATGTACAATCAATAGCATTGGTGATGGTGTTAAGGTGGTTTCAGGAACAGCTAATCTTCAGAACCTTTGCAATGATGATTTGGATGATTATGCTACGATTCCAGCTCTTGCTGATGTTACCGTTTTAGGAAGTCCTATTATCAGCGTTAAGGACAATCAGCATTATTATGCTGGTGGTACAGAGGCAGGTTTTGTTATTTGTGCAACATCAGATGTAAGCATCCTTACTCTCGATTTAGCACAGTTCTATAAGATTCAGTTCCTTAAGGACGGAGAAAAAGTAGACAAGCCCCAGTCGATCTCTACCGGTAAGTCTGTCACCGGACTTGGCTTGTCGTTGCTGACAATTCCCGGTTCTGATCAGGTTAACAAATTGTATATGGCAACTGCACCTGGCGATTTTGATGAGATTAAGCTCGTTCAGTGTGGCGTTGATGCTAAAGTGCTCTCTGCTATAAATATCAAGTATGCATTTGTAGGCAAGGCTCGTGAGTATACTGTTACCAACAACAAGGAGAATGGCATCAGCAAATATGCTCAGGAACAGGGGCGTGAGGCGTTCACACTGGAGGCGCATGGCGAAAAGCCAACTAAAACATGGGCAGAGGCATTACGCGGCAACGTGATTGATGAGGATCTTACCAATGGCTATGCTGCTGTTACAGCGGTATTAATACCAGTATCAACCCCAGTTACAGTCGTTGCCAAACCTTCTGACAATGAGGAAGCATTTCCTAAGGGAACAGAGGTTGGTTTCAAGATTAATGGTCTTGATGTGGCCAAACTTTCGATAGGCGATGGTGCTGAACTTACGCTTTTCAACAAGGAGAATAAAAAAATAGACACATACAGACTCTCTAGTTCCGTTTTGGGCCTTGGAGTGCTTAAGGCGGATAAGGATGGTGAAATTGTAATTAAGGCTCCTGCAGCCTTTTCTGCAGTAAAGATTTTCTTTACGGGAGTCGGAATAAAAATTGGTGGTACTACTGTCAACTACGCCTTTGTGCGCATGGCTCCCGATGCAGCTTCTCATCATTGCCCAATCAATGCCACATCAAGTCGTGACGTATCTGGAAGTGTCAATCAGTTCCAGTTGCAACACAATGATACCGTAAAGGTAGAATGGTCGATTGTAGATCGTCCAACAGGTTCAAATGTAGAATTGAACACACAAACTGGCCTGGTTTCTAATCTCGATATTTCAGGCAAATATGTGTTTAAGGCAACAGTTCTTAAAGATGAAGGCAGAAGCGAAAAATGTTATGAACTGACAACCCTCAACTATGCTCCCACATATGTTGCGGAGGAACACGGAGTGAATATCCTTGTCAATAAGGAGGGTGAGGAGCCTAAATATATGTTGAGCGATAAGTTGGGCGGTGGTTTGATACAGATATTCGATAGAATGATGAATTGCTCAGCCATACTTACTACTTCTCTCAACGATTTCGCCTATCGTCAGCCAGGCGTTTCATTGGCAGCCAACACTGGTCTCGTTGGCATTAAGACTGCTGATGGCTCTAACTTTGCTGATGGTTTGAATGGCAATGCAAGAGCTTTCAATGGCAAGATGAAGGTTGGTTTTGTGGTATCTGCCAAGGCTACCGGACTCGATGCTGATGTGCTTAAGCTCTACAACATCAAGCTCTACAATAAAGGCAAGGAAGTGACTGGAGATGTAACAACCCATTGGGATGCCATCTCAGCCGGACTTATCGGTAAAGAGGAAACACGTAAAATGTGTCTGAACGTTGAAGTGCCCGCGGGCTCTGTGTTTGATGAGATTGTACTTTATAACACAGACGTTCTTTCTGCCGACCTCTCACAGCTCAATATCTACTATGCGTATGTAGCCGATGCCGATGCCGACAATGCTACAACCAATCCCGTTTACGGCGCTCAGGTGGTATCTACAAATAATACCAATGCATCAATCGACTTTGCAAACACTCAGATGGTCCAAGTTGCCAACATTGGCAACGGCTACAACGAGTTGAGCAATTTGATTGACGACTCGATGGATACATACTTGACTCTCCCGTTGGGCGTAGACTTGGGAGGCTCTACAATTTCAGTCAATATGGGTAAAGTAGTTGATAAGGGACAGCAGCTTGTTATGGTAACCCAGAATCTGGCTTTAGGATTGGGTGCAAGTCTGGGCGAAGGTCTTAAGTTGACCACCTATCTTGATGATGAGAAGCAGGAAGAACTGACAAGCTGGAAGGTTCTTGGTGCTGATGTTATTGGCAGTAAGGGCGACAGCTATGCCGTGCTTAATCCTACCAAGTCGTTCGATCAGGTTCGTATCACACCTGTCAAGGCGCTCTCTGCTCTTGAGAATCTTCAGATTAAGGGCTTCGCTCTGCGTACCGACATGAACGACGACGGAACCCTCAAGGGAAACGACAACATTCTGGTTCTTGATGAGGACAAGACTCTTACAGTTACTAAGTCATACACTGGAGCCACGATGCTGCTCCACCGTACATTCACCAAGAGTGCTGACAACAACAAGAAGGGATGGAACTCTATCATTCTTCCCGTCGATATGACAGCAGCTCAGGTTAAGGAAGCCTTCGGCGAGGGTGTACAGATGGCAGAGTTCGACCGTTTGGAGAACAACTGGATAAAGTTCTCTACAGTAAACGTAGCCGCTGATGGCGTAGTGCTGCATAAGAATACACCTTATATAATATATCCTACTAAGGAGCCGCTCGGCAACTATTCATACACTATCGACGGTGTTACGAAGATTCTCGACGGTCATGTATATGTAGCCAATGGCATCAACTACGATGACCAGACATCTAATCTGACACACACAGTAAATGGCGGAGGTATGACCTACACCGGTTCGTACAGCAATCCGACTGCGGTGTCAAAAAATTCTTATATGTTCAGCAAGGGCGACCTGGTTCACACAAATAAAGACCATACTGTAAAGGCTTATCGTTGCTGGCTTAAGGATGATATGCACACGGGCAAAATGTTGATGTTCTCGCTTGATGGCAACGGCTTGGATGGTACAACTGGCATCCAGGTTATTGAGGAGAACAAGCAGAATACAAACACCGGCATCTACAACCTTGGCGGTGTGCACATGAACACCAACAATGTCGATAAGTTGCCGAAGGGTGTGTATGTTGTTAACAACAAGGTAGTGGTAAAGAAATAATATTATAACTGCATTATGAAAAAGAAGAAATACGTAGCTCCGGAGATTAGCGTTATCGAAATGGATCCTTTACAGATAATGGCTGGAAGCCTTGAAAGTGACCGTGGCTGGAGTCCCGACGGTGACGAAAAGAATGGATTCAGCGTCCAGGAAGAAGAGGATGGTGGAGATTATGAATTCTAAATTCTATATAGCTAAGACATTATAATTTTTGATTGTCGTTGAGCGCCTTGCTATGCAAAAGCATCTGCAAGGCGCTTTCTTTGTTACTAATAATGTATAGAGAAGCGGCGGACGGGGTGGGGAAGAGTTTGGCAGTTTGCAAACGATTGTAGGTGTGTGCGAACACATTAAGGGTTGATGTAGGTCAAAAATAGGCGTTTTTATGCGAAAAAAGAGTGTAAACACTTGTTTGTGTACGCAAACAATTGTAACTTTGCATCGTCAAAACAAGGGAACCGTGAGGCAACCGCTTGACTAACAACATTAGGTAAAAGGTATTGAAAGGATAATTCAATAGGAAAGTCTTAAGGGTAAAGAAGATTCAGGACGACATCAGAAGGTAAAAGATTAGGATAACTTCAATAGGAAGGTATTAGAAAAAGGTAAAAGATAGAAGGATAACAACACCGAAAGGGTATTAGGTAAAGGTAAAAGATTGAACAAGAGAGGATGACTTCTGATAAGGTATTATAAAAGGTGAAAAGTAAAGGGTAACTTTGGTAAAGGTATTAAGTTTTGAGAGGTAAAGAAGTTTTTAGGTAAAGATTGTCAATAAAAGGTATATAGTTTGGTAGTTTTAAAGGTTAATAAGTAGAAAGGTTATGTTGATGACGGTAATGATGAGCCTATTTGCAGCGACTGCTGCAATAGGAATGTGGGGAGAAGACAACAATAAATAGTCTTTCTCGCCACTCAAAATGAGACGGGAGTCTTGTTAAATAGTCGAGAAAATAAAAAAGTTAATAAATAAAGTTTGGTCCACCGCAGCGTTCGTTGCGGTGGATTTTTGTTTTTATTATTGCCCTACTTGTTAATAGGACAGCGTAGGTGGCGCATTTCGTGTCCGCCCCACATGGCATCGTTGCAGTACTCGAAGCCTACCGAGCGGTAGAGACGTTCAGCGTTGGGGTTGCCTTTGTCTACGAGCAGTGCTGCGGGCAGGTTGAGGCTTGCTGCGTGTTCCGAGGCACGCTGCAACAGTTGGCGAGCTATGCCACGTCGGCGATATTCGGGGTAGATTGCCAGCGAGTCGAGATAGAACTCGCCGGCTTCCGTCTCGTCGTCCATCTGCGAGTAGTCCATCTGGAGCTGTCTGAGTGCCTCCTCCTGGAAACGGCGGCGCAGGCGGTGCAGGTCGGCTCCGTTGTAGCCTACGATGGCACCGGCTACCGGTGCATACTCCACGTTGCCCTCTGTGGCTTCCTCGTCGACAGCTACGAAGGCGTTGCGCCAACTGTACTGCGAGTCGTCCATGAGTACGAGGTCGAGCATCATGTGATAGAAATCGTCGAGCGTGTGCTCCTTGCCAGCCAGATACTGGCAGCACTCTTCCGTCATCGCCGTCATAATGAGCTGTGCGATGTCGGCTGCGTGCGCTGGTGTTGCGGGAATAATAGTCATAAAAGTAGTTTTCTTTTTCCTACAAATTTAAGCAAAACTCAGCAGACCGACAACTATTTTGACATATATTAAGACGTGTGAAGTAGGTGGCGTGGTCTTGTGTTCTGTAAAATAAAATCCACTAAAACGCTTGTTTATATGGATTTAAATGCCTAACTTTGCAAAACTATCAAACCATTTTTGTTAAATCAGGTAGTGGCAAGAATGGTGTAATTAGCGAAAATAGTATAAAAAGACAGATGAATGAGAATTCCGGCAGCAGGAACAGTGTCGGGGTTCTTGTTTTTTTGTTGTAGTAATGTAAAATATTAATTAACAAACAAAAGAATCATGGCTTACATGTCACAAGAAGGCTACGACAAGCTCGTTGCCGAGTTAAAGCAGCTCGAAACAGTAGAGCGCCCGAAGGCTTCTGCAGCCATTGCAGAGGCTCGCGACAAGGGCGATTTGAGCGAGAATGCTGAGTACGACGCCGCTAAGGAGGCGCAGGCTCATCTTGAGGAGAAGATTAATCGCTTGAAGGTTGCTATCTCTGAAGCAAAGATTATTGATACATCGCGTCTGAGCACCGACTGTGTTCAGATTCTCTCGAAGGTGGAGATGGTCAACCTCGCCAACAACGCCAAGATGGCATACACCATCGTGAGCGAGAGTGAGGCTAACCTGCGCGAGGGCAAGATCTCTGTCACTACACCTATCGCACAGGGTCTGCTCAACAAGAAGGTGGGCGACGAAGTAGAGATTAAGATTCCGCGTGGCACTATCCGTCTGCGCATCGAGAACATCACATTCGCATAACGCCTGAGTGTGGCTTGTCCGCACATCGCAGAGAGCGTAAGAAGCAGCCGATTGGGCGCACCATAATACGTTAAAAGCCAGAAGTCGCAGACTCGGAGTCTGAGGTTTCTGGCTTTTGCGTATATAAAAATATGTGTGAATGCGTGCGCTTATCCGTTATTTTTACTAATTTTGTAGAAATAAACATTTAAAACCTATTGTTATGGATATATTCTCAAAAATCGCCGCAGGCGAGATTCCCAGCTATAAGTGTGCTGAGAGCGAACAGTTCTACGCTTTCCTCGATATCAACCCGTTGGTGAAGGGTCACACACTCGTCATTCCGCGCCGCGAAGTAGACTACATCTTCGACATGGAGGATGAGGAGATTGCCGAGTATCAGGTGTTCGCAAAGAAGGTGGCTGTAGCCATCAAGCGTGCCTTCCCGTGCATCAAGGTGGGCGAGGCAGTGCTCGGACTCGAAGTGCCGCACGCACATATCCATCTCATCCCGATGCAGTCGGAGAAGGACATGCTCTTCTCTAACCCGAAGCTGAAGCTCTCGGAAGAGGAGTTCCGCGAGATAGCTGATAAGATATACACCGAGTTCAAGAAACTGTAACACCCCCAAACCCTGCAATATGAAGAGAAACATCGCCATTATCCTTGCCGGTGGAGTAGGCTCGCGCTTGGGCATGTCCACACCGAAACAGTTCTTTAAGGTGGCAGGCAAGATGGTCGTGGAGCACACCATCGACGTGTTCGAGCGCAACCAGCACATCGATGAGATAGCCATCGTGTCGAACCCGGCACTCGTTGCCGACTTCGAGAACATCGTGCTGCGCAACAAGTGGCGCAAGGTGAAGAAGATACTGAAGGGTGGAGCCGAGCGCTACTACTCGTCGCTCTCTGCCATCACCGCCTACCAGAATGAGGATGCCAACCTCATCTTCCACGACGCGGTGCGCCCGCTCGTCAGCCAGCGCATCATCGACGACGTGGTGAAGGCACTCGACACGCATCGTGCCGTGAACGTTGCCGTACCGTCTGCCGACACAATCATTGAGGTCGACGGCGACTTCATCACGAACATCCCCGACCGCTCCCGTCTGCGCCGCGGACAGACTCCGCAGGCGTTCGACCGCCAGCTGATATCCGATGCTTACGACAAGGCGCTCAAGGACCCCAACTTCCGCACTACCGACGACTGCGGCGTGGTGCGCACATACCTGCCCGAAGAGCCTATCTTCGTGGTGCGTGGCGAGGAGAGCAACATGAAGCTCACCTATCGCGAGGACACATACATGATGGACAAGCTGTTCCAGCTGAAGAGCACCGAGCCCAACGACGTGCAGATCGATGCGGAGTTGTTCTGCGGAAAGGTGGCTGTGGTGTTCGGCGGAAGCTATGGCATCGGCAAGAACATCGTGGAGATGCTCGAGCAGAGCGGTGCTCATGTGCACTCGTTCTCGCGCAGCGCAACGCATACCGATGTGGGCGATGACAACCAGGTGGCACTCGCTCTGTCTGCAGTGGAGCAGAAGGAAGGACACATCGACTACGTCATCAACACCGCCGGCGTGCTCAACCGCGAGCCGCTCGCTTCGATGGAGTACGACACCATCCTGAAGGCGGTGCAGACCAACTATATGGGTACGGTGAATGTGGCTCTGCGCTCACGTCCTTATCTGCAGCGCACACGCGGTAAGCTCATCTTCTTCACATCCAGCTCGTACACCCGCGGTCGCGCCTTCTACAGCATCTACTCGTCGACAAAGGCTGCCATCGTCAACTTCGTGCAGGCTGTTGCGCAGGAGTGGGATGCCGACGGCATCAGCATCAACTGCATCAACCCAGAGCGTACAAAGACACCGATGCGCCAGCAGAACTTCGGCGTGGAGCCCGACGAAACGCTGCTCATGCCGGAGCGTGTGGCTGAGGCTACGCTGCGCACCCTGCTCACCGATTGCACGGGTCAGGTGATAGACGTGCGTCGACCAGTAGCCAACTAATCAGTTTGTTCACTCGTTCACTTGTCACTTGTTTACTCGTCAACTCGTCAACTTAAAAATGAATTATATAAACGAATTCAAACAGCGCAACCTCCGTCGTGCGCAGCTCAAGCAACTCTCCATTCTTGAGGAGATAGACCGCATCTGTCGCAAACACGACATCAAGTACTGGCTCGACGGAGGCTCTCTGCTTGGTGCCGTGCGCCATGGTGGCTTCATCCCGTGGGATGACGACATAGATATAGCGATGACACTCGACGACTCGCGCCGCTTCGCCGAGGTGGCTCCCAAGGAGCTGCGCAGCGGACTGGTGCTGCAAACGCCCGAGACGGAGCACACCCGCGAACCTATTATGAAGGTGCGCGATCTCAATTCGTTCTATGTCGAAGGTACGGAGGACTTCTCGCTCGACTACTCGAAGGGACTCTTCGTCGACATCTTCCCGTTCATCCCTTATCCTAATGTCTCGCGCAGCTTCTGCAAGCGTTACGGCAAGGCGATGTCGAAGTGCTACTCCATACTGCACCACTCGCATCAGTATTCGTGGCGTGCCACGTTCGAGTTGTTCTACTTCGGTGCGAAGTATATCTTCTGCAAGGCGATGTGGGCAGCGGCTTTCGCTCTGCGCAAGCGCGACACCTACATCTCCAACGTGCTCATCAACAACGGCTACGGCATCATGCACCGCCGCGACTGCCTCTTCCCGCTCTCCACAATAGAGTTCGAAGGCAAGCGTTTCGCTGCGCCTGCCGACCCCGACGCTTATCTGCGCGACCTCTACCGCAACTATATGGAGGTGCCGCCGAAGGAGAAGCAGAAGGTGCACGCCGTGTTTATCATGCCCGAGCTGATTGAGGAAACGGAAGTCAAGAAGTGACATAATTATTTTGCTGAACTTTCGCAAGTTCAGAGAATTCAGTAGTTAAGGAGTTAAGAAGTTCTTGCAAGCAAGCGGCAAAGCCGAGCGAAGCCAAATGCTTATAATGCTATATCAAGCAAAAAAACTAATGGCTTAACTCCTTAGCGACCGTAGGGCGCGACAACTCCTTAACTTCTTAACTACTTTCATCTGCGAAACTTAAATTATTTTATAAAGAATGAATCAGACCGAAACCGTAGCGGTGGTGATGTGTACATACAACGGAGCGAGTCGGCACCTTGCAGAGCAGCTCGACTCGCTCTTTGCGCAGACACTGAAGCCGAAGGAGATAATAGTGCAGGACGACTGTTCTACCGACAACACTATGGAGTTGCTCGCCGACTATGCTCGCCGTGCGCCCGATGGGGTGCAGATGCGTGTCTATCAGAACGCGCAGCAGCAGGGCATCAACCGCAACTTCTTATCAGCCATGCGCCGTTCCACCGCCAACCTCATCGCCGTCTGCGATCAGGACGACATCTGGCTGCCTACGAAGCTCGAAGAGCAGTGCACCGCCATCGCTCAGAACATGATGTGTGTCTGCCGTTCGGTGCCGTTCACCGAGACTGGTGCTGAGGTGCGCTACGACAGTCGCCGACCCAACTGCAACCTCATCCGTCTGTTCTATGCCTCGATGATGGGCCACTGCCAGGTGTTGCGTCGCGAGTTGCTCGACGTGATACCCACCGAGGAGGAGTGCCCCGAGATATACCGCCGTACATGCTACGACGTGATGACCGCTACAGCCGCTGCGGCTCTCGACAGCATCGTGCTCATCGACCGGGTGCTTGTGCGCCAGCGTCGCTACGCCGAGGCTGCCACATACGTGGGTGTCGACACCCATCGTGTGCGCTCTGCCGACAATGCTGCCTACATGGTGTGGTACGGCGTGCGCAATTATTCGAGGGTGAAGCCTCGGATGAACGCCCACTTCGCTGCTCGCCGCGACTTTCTGCTGTGGGTGGAACGCAAGTCGAAGGCAACTCCCTCAGTCCCCACCACCGACAATGCAATCTTTCGCGACGGTTTGCGCCTCCTCGACTATGAGACACACCGTGGCATCCGTGCGTTCTTCGGATTGCAACGCATGTATGTGCGCTATCGTCACCGCATCTTCTACACACACGAGACCGACCCCGTGGCACTTCTGCGTGCGTTGCTCCATCCGTTCATGCAGATATACAACTACCGCTATCTATGAAGGTTTATTTCTACCATACGCAGAACATACAGTATTGCCTCCGTCGCATGGCGGATGGCGAATTTCCGTCGCACTTTCTCTACGGAGCGTGCCACCTTGTCGACAACGGCATCGATGTGGTCTACCACCGTTCGCCGAAGCACGAACTCTCCCGACTGAAGACTGCGCTCTACACGGCGTGGCGTGTGCTCACGTGTCGCGAACACTACGACGCTCTCTACGCCACCCACTACAAAGGACTCGAACTTGTGGTGCTGCTGCGTGCCCTCGGCTTGTTCCGCAAGCCCATCATCGTGTGGCATCATCAGCCCATCGTGAAGTCGAAGAGCCGCCTGCGCGAACTGCTCGGTCGCTTCTTCTACAAAGGCTTTGACCGCCTAATCTTCTTCTCGCAGAAACTCGTCGACGACTCGCTTAAGGCTCCGAAAGCCGACCCACGCAAACTCGTCGTTGGGCATTGGGGTGCCGACCTCGCCTTTTATGATAAGATAAAAGCGGAACTCAAGGCAGAGCAAATCTCACCCTCTCACCACAACATCCCCTCACCCTCTTTCATCGCCACGGGCAAGGAGCAGCGCGACCAGCCCACGCTCATCGAAGCGTTCAACCGCACCGGTCGCCACCTTATATTATATATAGGTATCAATCCGAACCCTAACGTGCCCAACCCCAACCTCGAAGCCGTGGAGCGTTGCGAGCCAGCCGACAACATCGACGTGGTGAAGATTTGCGGACTGCTGCCTTATGAGATAGCGCGCGAGGTGGCGAAAGCCGACTGCGTTGTCATCTGCTGCCACCGCACACGCTACACCGCCGGACTTACTACCGTGGTGGAAGCACTCGCCCTCGGACTCCCCGTCATCTGCAGTCGCAATCCGCAGATACCCGTCGACTTCGACCGCCTTGGCTGTGGCATCTCCGTTGAGTATGGCGATGTTGAAGGCTGGCAGCGAGCCGTCGAATACATAGCCACTCACCCCGACGAGGCACGCCTGATGGGGGAGCGCGGTCGCGCTCTTGCCGAGCATATGTTCAACGACGAACGCTGTGCAAAGGAGGTCGCGGAATGGATAAAACAATTTAGTTTGTAAAAATTACAACTATTCCTTTGCGGTTTCAAACTTAATCTGTATCTTTGCAAACATAAAGTATAATTGGCTAAAAATAATCATTATGAAGGAACTTAAAGGAACAAAAACAGAGCGCAACCTGCAGGAGGCATTCGCAGGTGAGTCGCAGGCACGCAACAAGTACACATACTACGCATCAAAGGCTCGCAAAGAGGGTTATGAGCAGATAGCTGCTCTCTTCGAGGAGACTGCGCAGAACGAGAAGGAACACGCAAAGATGTGGTTCAAGTATCTGCAGGGTGGTGCCATCAAGGACACCATCGAGAACCTGAAGGACGCTGCTGCAGGCGAAAACTACGAGTGGACTGACATGTATGACCGCATGGCTAAGGAGGCTGACGAGGAAGGCTTCGCAGAGATTGCTGCTGCTATGCGTGGCGTAGGTGCAATCGAGAAGCATCACGAGGAGCGCTATCGCAAGCTCTTGCAGAACATCGAGGACGGCGTAGTGTTCTCTCGCGACGGCGATTGCATCTGGCAGTGCCGCAACTGCGGTCACATCGTTGTAGGCAAGCAGGCACCGAAGCTTTGCCCTGTGTGCAAGCATCCGCAGGCGTACTTCGAGCTGAAAGCAGAAAACTATTAAAAGTAAAAAAGTAAAAAGTAGGAGGTATGGGCATCTTGCCCATACCACGCTGCCACAAAGCTTTTAAAAGTAAAAGAGTAAAAGAGTAAAAAGCACGCTGCTACAAAGCATTTTAATGTAAAAGGCCCTTAAAACAACCGCTTCCGCAAAACTTTTGAAGCAAAAGTTTTGCGGAACGAAATAAAAAGCGTACCTTTGCACTCGCAAAACGCCAATGCCCAGATGGCGGAATCGGTAGACGCGCTGGTCTCAAACACCAGTGGGGCAACCCATCCCGGTTCGAGCCCGGGTCTGGGTACTGTAGACGACTAAGAGTTGATTTCAACACTTAGTCGTTTTTTTATGCACTTTCCCCAATATTCCTCTGTATGTTTCAGATTTGGTTTAAATAATATCAGTTGCGTAAAAAATCTCCCATATCTCCCATTTTCGGATTTCGATTTCTCTAACTCGCTGATTGTGAGCGGTAAGCGAAACCCCAATAGGCTGGTGGATATCTAAAAAATGTTGGTATCTTCCAGCCCATCTCCCAGTCCATCTTCCATCCGATTGCCACGCTACGACAACATCGTTGTCCTGCTACGGCAATGTCGTTGTCCCGTTACGGCAATACTGTTGTCCTGCTACGGCAATATTGTAGTACTATTTTTATCGTTGCTATCGTGTCCCGATTTAACGAGGTATGAATGATGATAGAGTTAAAAAATGTAGAATATAATCTACATTTTCTGTTAAATTGGCTCATTGTATTGATATTATGCCTAAATTTGGGCAACAGATATTAACTAATGTTCCAACCCTTTAAAACATCATGATTATGAAGAAGATTATTTTACCCTTTGTTCTGATGCTGATGTTCTTATCTACACTGTTTGCCTTTGCAGAAACGGTTGTCTATACACCAACATCCCAGTCGTCGTCAAAAGCGCAAGTTGCATCTACGCTTAGTGCTACCTTAAAGCCATCGGGATTGTTGATGGTGAACCATCTGACTCCATGCAAATTGCAGGTTGTGGTCACTAACAATGGCGACGAAGAATACAACGGTGTTATAAAGATTGTCGGCTATTATAAACCGGAATATCCTGAAAACGAGGCTGAAGTTAGATATACGAATGGCGAAGGTGACAATATCACGGTCGCACCTCATTCTGACGCTACGCTCAACCTTGATGTTTCTCTTTATACCAAGGATCCTTTTGAGAATTGCCCATACTTCTATTTCTGGGTTAAAGACAAAGATGGAAACGATATGGCATCGGCTGTAAAAGTGGCTATCGACAAAGATCCTAAGCCGTATTTGGTGCTTGTTGGTGTGGAGAATAACGCCACTCCAAACGAGTTTGAAAACGCTTATGTCGGTGATAGTTACTGCAGATTTCCTAAGGTGAACGACGACTTTGCCTTGGTGCGCTATGCTTTTAGAAATATCGGTAGTGCCGGTAAGTTGCATTTTACTATCTCGTGTGCCGATCCCGCTTCGTATAACGAAAGCTTTATCAGCAGAGATTATCCGTCGTTCGATGTGCCTGGCGATAAGAGTACTTTCTATCTTGAGGAGAAGTTCTATCCTGCCAATTTGGGATACAGGGCGATGCATATTAGTTTTGATGTGCAATATTTAGATTCGGAAGCGTCTCCTTGGGGATTTGTGACGATAAAAAACTATATGTACCATTTGGCTTTGGTAGAGGATGAGACTAAAGGTCTTACTGTTCCGGCTAATATACAATTCCTCTATGTAGCAGGTAAGTCTACAGGCTTGGACGCTTGCAAAGCAACCGATGGCTTCAATGTTTTTGGAGGCATTGGAGAACTTGTCGTTGGCTCCGACAAGTCAGAGCAGCTTGCTGTATTCGGCATTGACGGAAGAATGGTTAGTCGCGAGAGCGTAGAGGCAGGTGTAGTAAAGCATATTACCCTACCTGCTGGTGTCTACATAGTGAAAGGCATGAAGGTTGTGGTACGCTGATTAGGATATTATTCTTGATGTTAGTATATAAAAGAAATACGGCGCTACTCTCATCGAGCAGCGCCGTAATCCTATGTTTAACTAAAAATCCTTTTTCGTAATTAATGAAGAGTCTCACGATCCTTCATAGCTACCTGTTAAACAATTTACCTTAAACCTAATAACTAAAAACCTAAATCTATTACTACTAACCTAAACAATCTATTAACCTTTTGACGATGCAAAGGTACGCACTTTAGCTCAATCTGCAAACTTATTATGTATAAATGTGTCGGGAATTGCGCTTTTATTGATATAAATCAAATAGTGTGTGTTCGTGCACACTGAAAATATTGTTTTTGATTGGGTTTGTTGCGGTTTCGATGTGTAAGTTTTATCGTGATTTTGGTTGTAAATCGTAAATAGGAGGGTATGGCATCCTGCCATACCCACGCCCCCATCGGTAAGGGATAAATAGGAGGGTATGGCATCTTGCCATACCCATGCACACATCGGTAAGGGATAAATAGGAGGGTATGGCATCCTGCCATACCCTCTTAGATATTTTCAGGCTGCGTGGGTATGGCAGGATGCCATACCCTCCTAAATATTTTCTGGTTGGTGCAGCGGAGACCGCTGCACCCCCTGATATTTATTTCACGAGCATCTTGGTTGTTTTCTTGCCACGCTTCACGATGTTCACGCCCTTTTGTGGTGCGTTCAGACGGCGGCCCTGCAGGTCGTAATACTCCGCTGCCGTGTCGTCCGACACCGTCGGCGCATCAATACCAGTAGCTGCTTTATCTGTGAAGTAGCCAGTGGTGCAGTTCGCCATTTCCTTGCCTCTCTTGTTTTCGTCGTAGGGTACGGCACCTACAAGATTAGTGCAGTCTTTAAACATATTCTGACCTTTTTCACATGCTGTTGTCACGAACTTGTCGCTTGCATAGATGGTGATGAGAGCAGTATCGAAGCTGAACATCCAACTCATATCCGTCACGTTCTTAGTATCGAAGTTTGAAAGGTCGAGTGTTGTGAGTGCAGAACAGTCACTGAACATGTTACTCATGTTCGTCACGTTCTGAGTGTCAAAATTTGATACGTCGAGTGTCGTGAGAGCAAAACAGATACTGAACATACAGCGCATGTTCGTCACGTTCTTTGTGTCGAAATTTGAAACGTCGAGTATTGTGAGTGCCTCACAGTTACTGAACATCCAACCCATATTCGTCACGTTCTCTGTGTTCAGATATTCAATACCCTCTATGGTTGTTAAGTTTGTGCAATCATAGAACCATTTGTAGCAACTCGTTGGACGTGCATTAGCAAATGAAGCATCGAAGACAACTTTCTTGATAATATTTGCATTCGCATAGCCATCGGATTTATACCAACCTGGGGCATTGTCGCCCTCATTCAGCGCAAACGCCCCATAGGGTTTGTTGGTGTCGTGTTTGAATGTCAGCGTGTTCGTAGCTTCGTCGAACACGGCATAAGACTCTGCGACTTTTGAGGCTATGTCTGTGAAGTAGCCAGTGGTGCAGTTCGCCATTTCCTTGCCTCTCTTGTTTTCGTCGTAGGATACGGCACCCACAAGGTTAGTGCACTCTGCAAACATATTCTCGTCTTTTTCACATGCTGTTGTCACGAATTTGTCGCTTGCATAGATGGTGGTGAGAGCTGGATCGGAGCAGAACATAAAACTCATATCCGTCACGTTCTTAGTGTCGAATTTTGCGATTTCAAGTGTAGTGATAGCCGAGCAGTTAAAGAACATGAAGCTCATGTCCGTCACGTTCTGTGTGTTGAAGTTTGAAACATCAAGTGTCGTGAGAGCACGACAGTCACTGAACATGCCGGTCATGTTCGTCACACTTTGTGTGTCGAAATTTGATAAGTTGAGTGTTGTGAGAGCGGAACAGCCACTGAACATGAGAGACATACTCGTCACGTTTTCTGTGTTTAGGTATTCAATGCCTTCTATGGTTGTAAGGTTCTTACAACCATAGAACCACAAGTGGCAATTTGTTGGACGTGCATTAGCAAATGAAGCATCGAAGACAACTTTCTTGATGATATTTGCATTCGATCCATCGTCATTGGATTTATACCAACCTGGGGCATTTTTGCCCTCATTCAGCGCAAACGCTCCAGCGGGTTTGTTGGTGTCGTGCTTGAATGTCAGCGTGTTTGTGGCTTCGTCGAACACGGCATACGATTCTGCCTCTTGGGCAAATGCATGGCTACCATAGATGGGCAGGCACATCAAGATTGCAAGTACCAGACGAGCAATCGGGTGTAAAAGTTTAGTTTTCATAATAGAACAGTTTTAAAAAAATATTAGTATTTGGTTAGAGGGTGTGCATTCTATGTTTATATGCACACCCTCCTCTTGAATATTTCAGGCTGCGTGGGTATGGCAGGGATGCCATACCCTCTTTCTTTATCCCTTACCGATGGCTGCGTGGGTATGGCAGGGATGCCATACCCTCCTATTTTAGTTGCTTGGTGTGAAGCGCAGGGTGTATGTGTATGAGTTCCATGATGGAACCTCGTACTGCGAGAGGCAGCCGTCGCCACCGCAAGAGTTGTTGCCTAAGCCGCGCTGTGCGTAGTCGAAGTGGGCGTAGATCTGCGGGTCGCGAGTGAGGTCGTACCAGTGGAGCTGCGAGTTCCACATCGAGTCGCCCCATGTGCACCAGCGTGTCTCGTCGTAGTGACCGAGCGAGAAGGCTGCCTGACCCTCTGCCTCGATGTTCAGCGAGAGCGGCTTGCCGAGTTCGCTGTTGTTGCGCAGTGTGAGTGAGCGCATATCCTGATGGTCGCCGTAGGTCTGCGGGTGGATCATCTCGTCGACCATGTCGTCTACCGTAGTCTGGTAGCGGCCGAGCATTGAGCCTGTCTTGCGATCAGAGTAGTTAGACCACGGACCACGTGCGTAGTACTCTACGTCCTCGAAGCCTGCAGCGAACTGCATACCCAGACCCATGCGTGCCAATGAACCGCTTGGCGAGAAGGTTGTCTTCATGTCGACCACGCCGTCGGGATAGAACGTGTAGTCGATGGTGTACTGGCAGGCGTTGGCTCTGCCCTTCACCGACAGTGTAGCGTTGTCTCCGCTCTTGGCGAGTGCGCCGGTCACGCTGACGCTGGCAGAGTTGCTGAACGTCGGGCGGAAGTTGCGGTCGTTGTCCACCTTGCGGTAGCTGTTGAAGTCGGGACCCTCGGCGATGAGTGCTTTGCCGTTGTATGTCCACGACTGCATCTTGCCGTTGTTGAACTTGATCTCGAACTCACCGTCGGCTGTCTTGCCTTTGACGGTCTGACCCTCTATGGTGAGTGCAGAGTTGTTTTCCATGTCAGCCTTGTGAGCGGCGAGCGTCGGGCGTTTGCCAATCTCGAACTGCTGCTCAGCTACGGCGTAGCCCTGCTCTGCCCACAGCGTAGCCTCTTTGAGGCGCAGCGAGAGGTTGAGCAGATACTCAGCATCGTCAGTGACGCTTGTGGTGTACGGAATATCGATAGAAGCCTCTGTACCGGCTGCGATAGCAGGCATTTCTGCCTTACCCTCCTCGACGATGCGTCCGTCGCGCAGCACCTGGTAGACGAGGTCGTACATCTCAAGGTCGACGAACGAGTTCTTATTCTTCAGCGTCACCTTGCCGCCCTCAAAGGCTGTGAACGCAGCGTTCTGATATACGCGCTTCACCTCGGTGAGCTTGCCCGTCCATGCGCGGTCGGGGGTGATGAGTCCGTTGTTCACGAAGTTACCCTGGAAGCCAACGCCCACGCCCACGCCACCGGTAGAGTTGTAGTCGTAGCCAGACACCCAGTAGTTGAAGCCGTTCTTGTCCTTGCGCTCGCCATTCACGAGGCGTGCAGGGTCGTAGAAGCTCTGGTCAACCCAGTCCCAGATGCAGCCGCCGAGGATGCCGTTGCTTGCCTCGATAACGTCCCAGTACTCCTGCAGGTTGCCCACAGCCTGACCCATTGCGTGTGCATACTCGCAGATGAAGTAGGGCTTGCCTGCATAGCCGTTGCTGCTGTTCTTCACATTCTGTACTGTCGGATACATTGACGAACCGAGGTCGGAGTAGCTCATGTTGCCCTCGTAGTGGATGAGGCGGTTGTCGAGCTGGCGAATCTTGCTGATGCTCGAAGAGAAGTTGCTTGCGCCGCCCGACTCGTTGCCGAGCGACCAGAAGATAACGCTCGGGTGGTTGCGGTCGCGCATCACCATGCGCACCTCACGGTCGTCGATGGCTGTGCGCCATGTAGAGTTAGAGGCGAGGTTCTGGTTGAAGTGGCACTCCACGTTAGCCTCGTCCATAGTGTACATACCATAAGCATCGAACATGGCGTACATCTTCGGCTGGCGCGGATAGTGCGAGGTGCGCACCGTGTTCACGTTAGCCTGCTTCATCATCTCCACGTCGCGCAGCATAGTCTCCATGTCGATGGCGCGTCCGTATTCGGGGTGGGCGTCCTGAGTGTTCACACCCTTGAAGAACACGCGCTTGCCGTTGATGTAGACGAGGTTGCCCTTCTGCTCAATGTTGCGGAAGCCGTACTTTGTAGAGAATACCATCTCGTCTGTGCCGTCGGCAGTCTGCTGCTTAACAACGACACTGTAGAGATACGGGTCTTCGGCGCTCCATGCGTGCAGACCGCTGAGCTGGCTGATAGTAGCGTTGATGGTCTTTGTGTCAGTGCCGCTGTATTCGGCTGTAGCCGAGCCGACGGTCTTGCCCTCATGGTCGAGCAGTTCAACGAGGAACTTCTTCGCAGCCTCCACGCCGTCACGGTTGTCCACCTTCAGTGCCACCTTCAGCGTGCCGCTTGTAGCGTCCTCGCTGAGGTTGGGCGCTGTGATATAATGGTCGGCTACGAACACCTTCGGAGTAGCCACGAGATACACGTCGCGGTGAATGCCCGAGAGGTGCCACATGTCCTGACCTTCGAGATAAGAGCCGTCGCACCAGCGGTAGACGCGTACCGAGAGCTGGTTGTCGCCCACCTTTGCGAAGTCGGTGATGTCGAATTCGGCATCGGTGTTAGAGTCCTGCGAGTAGCCCACGTACTTGCCGTTCACCCATACCACGGCAGCACTGTACACGCCGTCGAAGTGGACGAAAAGACGCTTGCCGTTCCACGATTCGGGCACGTTGAACGAGCGGCGGTAGAAGCCGATAGCGTTGTGGTCCTCCACACCGTAGTAGGTGTAGCCCACGTTGGCGTTCGGCGGATTGTTCTGGAACGGATAGCCCACGTTTGTATATACCGGTTTGCCGTAGCCAGCCATCTCCCAAGAGAGTGGCACGCGGATGTTGTCCCAAGCAGAGTCGTCGTAGTCGGCAGCGAAGAACTCGCTTTCGCCAGGACCATTCTGTGTTCCGGGTACGAACTTGAACTTCCACTCGCCGTTGAGCAGCTGTGTCTCGGCGTTCTGCGGAGTGAGCCACGGCTCGTTGAATGCAGCGTCGCTCTTCATCGCCTCTACCGATGCGTAGGGTATGAACGTAGCGTGAGCATCCTCCTTCCAATCGCCTACCTTCTGTTGGTTCTGAATCCACGAAGCATCGAACTTGCGCTCGGTGGGGTTTGTAGTGCCACCGCCACCGGTTGAGCCGCCCTCCACGTCTTCGAGCGAAATCTCCTTGTACGTAGCCCACGAACGTGTGTTGCCCTGCGTGCTGCCGTAGAGGATAGACGACATGGCGAGGATGTTGCTCACAGCAGAAGCGTCGCAACGCTGTACGCCGTTGATGTACAGACCGTCCGACTTTAGCTCGATGGTGAGTTCGCCAGAGATGTCTTTCAATACTTCATAATGAGTTCTGCTTCTTGGGTCGAAGCAGTCGAGTTCCAAATTATTATTGCTCTTTGTGTAGAACAGATGTATTACGTTTACGCCGCCCCATCCAGTTGCGCCCTGCAGGTCGTCGCCGATAGAGAGGATGTTCTCGTTCGCTTTCGAGTCGTCGCAGGTGCTGAGGTCGAGCACAGCCTTAAAACTCTGCTTCTGGAAGTTTATCGCCGTCTCGTAATTGAACGACTTGCCGTCAGGCGTATAGTTGGTGAGTAGCGACTGGCGTGCCTGCACCGGGAGCGTGCCGCCTGCGAGGAGGCACACCAGCGAGAGCATGAGCACGAGGTGCTGTTTGATATTTGATAACATAATGTTTTTAGGTTTGTTGTAATATATAATAATGTATATGCTTACGGAGCGTTATTTCTTTAGCAATGTCTTCTTGCCGCCCACGATGTAGATGCCATCCTGCAGACCCTCGGTGTTGTCCGTAGAGCGCAACTGCTGACCACCGATGTTGTGTACACCGGTTGTGGTGTTGGTGGTTTGCTCTGTCTGTACATCATTGGTCTCTACGCTCTCGATAGCTGTCTCTGGTGTGCTCGGGTCAACGAAGAGCCATTGAGCAGTCTCGAACTCCTTGCCGGGCATCTGTGTGGTAGCCGACAGACGGTTGTAGATGGTGCTCTGATAGAGATACATCGATGCGCTTGCTTCCGTGTTGCGGCTTGAGATGGCGTATGCGCCCTCCACCGGCTCGATGCGCCACTCGTTGAATGTGCCTCCGTAGGCAGAGGGGGTGCCCCATAATTCGGCTCCCCACATGCTGTTGTCAGAACTGATGCGGTAGAAGCCGGGGGTAGTCGTGCCCTCAATCAGTTCGAGAGTCACCTTTACTTTCTCTCCTCCAAGCACCAAACGTCCGTTCTCGGTACCGAGGAACTGCTTTGCGCCTACGTTGTAGAGGTTGTATGTACCTCCAGAAGTAGGCTCCACGCCCTTGTTGTCTTCGGCTACTGCTGTTGTGCAAGTGCCGAGCAGAGCAAGGGCTGTAATTAAAAGTTTGTTCATAATTGGTTTGTTATTAGTATTTTGTTTCTTTGTTTTTAAGTATAGTAGACTTAGTGCTTGCCGTGCTTTGCCATTGGCTCTGTCTTCTCTGTAGCAATCATTTTAGGTCCGCGTATGCGTTCGTTAGGCTTCACGCCGCTACGTATTTCGATATTTATGCCGTCGGAGATGCCAGTCTGCACCTTGCGACGTTCGTATGTCTGCTTCTCGCCTTCGCCCTTGATGACGTACACATACGTGTCGTCGCCGTCGAACTCGATGGCACTCTCCTGAACAGCCAGCACGTTCTTCGCCTCTGCCAATACTATCTCCGCGTTGGCACTATAGCCCGAACGGATGTTTGTGGCGTTGGACGGAAGGTTTACGGCTGCCTTTATCTCAAACTGGTTGGCACCGTTCTGGTCGGTAGCCTTCGGGGCGATGTACTCCAATCGGGCATCGAACTTCAGATCCTGCAACGCACCGATGGTGATCTTCATTGTCATGCCGGTAGACAGACGGCCCACTTCCGTCTCGTCGATGTTACCACGGAAGATGAGGTCGTTCATATTGGCAACGGTGGCGATGGTTGTTCCGTCGTTGAAGGTGTTGGCAAGAATCACCGAATTGCCCACCTTTACGGGGATGTCGAGTATCAAGCCGGTGATGGTAGAGCGGATGAGCGTAGACGAAGCCGAAGCGTTCGACTTCGATACGCCGTCGCGCACCACTTCGAGGTTGTCCTGAGCTGCGTCCACCTCTTCGCGAGCCTGGCGCAAAGCCTGCGCTATCTTGTCGTACTCGTCAGCAGCGACGAGCCCTTTGTCGAAGAGTGTCTTCTCGCGGTCGTAGTCGGTCTGCGCCTGCTTGCGGTTTATCTCGGCAAGACGCAGGCGCGACTGTGCTGCGCTGAGCGACCCCATGTCCGGGATTACCTTTACCTTGGCAATCACCTCGCCCTCCTGAACCGTCTCGCCAGCCTCTTTGAGTATCTCGGTTATGATGCCCGAGATTTGCGGCTTCACGTTCACCTCGTTGCGCGGCTCAATCTTACCGGTGACGACGGTGGTCTTGCGGATGTCCATTCGCTGCAGTGTAAACTCGTCGTAGACCTCCGGCTGAGGCTGCGACTTGATGTAAAGGAACACGAATGTTCCGATGAAGATCACGGCAACAAGTGCCATGAGGATGTATTTGAAGTATTTTTTCATAAGCTGGGTTGGTTATTCATCTCTCATTGCGTCGACCGGTTTAATGCTCATGGCTCTCATGGCAGGTGCGAGTCCGGCGAGCACGCCGAGCAGCGAGAGCACTGCCACGGCACCAACGGCTGTCCAGAAGCTAATCTGGAAGTGAGCCTTGATGATGCCGTCGGTGGTGTTTGCCATCTCAAGTGCCTGTAGTATGATGACTACGAAGAGGATGCCGCTCATGCCGGCTATGGAGGTGAGCAGTATGCTCTCGGAGATAATCTGCGAGAGAATGCTGCGTGGCGTAGCACCTATGGCGCGGCGTATGCCTATCTCCGTGGTTCGTTCGCGCACCGTTACCATCATGATGTTCGACACGCCGATGGCTCCGGCGAGCAGCGTGCCTATGCCCACGAGCCAGATGAGGAGGTTGATGCCCTGAAACATGCTGTCGACCATCGAGAACATCATCTCGGTGTTGAATATCATCACGCCCTTATCGTCCTTCGGACTCACGTCGTGTGCCTGCGCTATCACGCTGCGCACACGGTCGGTGATGTCGCTCATCTTCACGCCCGGCTTGCCCGTCATGCAGAGCAGGTCGATGCTATGTCCGCGGTTGTACACCTGCTGCACGAGTGTGATGGGCATTATCACAGCCTGCTCGTCGCTACCGTTGATGTTTATGTTGCCATCGCTATAGTTGACACCCACTACATTATAATATATAGAGTCGATGCGTATCACTTGTCCGCATGGGTCGCCGCCATTGGTGAAGAGCGATTTGTACACCTGCTTGCCGATGACGCACACCTTGCGTCCCTGGCTGATATCCATCTCGTTGATGTAGCGTCCGTAGTACATCTTCGGGGCTGCCACCTCCTGCATGTCGGGCATCACGCCCTTCACGATGCACGTCGCGTGCTTGTCGCTGTGTGTGGCACTGGCTCCCCAGCGTGTTATGGTCGGTGTGACGACATCAAGTTCGGGCACGTGCGCCTTCAGTCGCTTCACGTCGTCGTAGTTCATCGTCCACTGGCGGCCCTTGCGAAATCCGTGGTGTGGTATGGTGGTCTGTTGCGCCCATGCTACGGCGGAGTTGGTGGCGAAGCCGTCGAGACTCTTGTTTATTATCTCCTTCATACCGTCGCCACCACCGATGAGTCCGACAAGCATGAACACGCCCCAAAACACGCCGAATCCGGTGAGGAAGGTGCGCGATTTATTGCGAGATAGCGTGTCGAGGATTTCACGCAGGCGGTCTGTGTCGAATCGTATCATTGTTTTCTCTGTTTTTATTCAGCTCTCAACGCCTCAATCGGTCTGATTTTGGCAGCCTTGCGAGCTGGTACCATACCGGCGAGAGTGCCGGCTACAATCATCAGTAGTGTGGCTTTCACGCAGACATCAATGCCCACGGTGGGGTTGGTGAACATCTGTATGGCGAAGAGTCCGTTGTCGATGGTCTCCTGCCCGATAGTAGCATCCATATACAGATTGGCTGCGATGCCGAGCACCATGCCGATGTAGCCAAAGAAGGTGGTAATGACGATGCTCTCAATGATGATGAGGCGAAGTATAGACCACGGCTTTGCGCCGATAGCCTTGCGTATGCCGAACTCGTGTGTGCGTTCGCGCACGGTGATGAGCATGATGTTCGACACACCCACGATACCCGATATGAGTGTCAGTATGCCTATCACCCACAACGCGGTGCGCAGCAGGTCGGTGGCGGTGTCCATGCTCAGTGCCTGCGTGAAGCGGTTCCATATCCAGATGGCGTTCTCGTCGTCGGGCGCAGCACGATGCTGTCGGTTTATTCTCGCACGATAGTCGCTCTCGAACGCCTCGTTTTCTGCTTCCGAGTTGAGATTGCTGAACGAGAAGACTATGTTGCCCGTCTTGTCGCCCTTGTTGTATATGGCGCGGAACGTGGTGAACGGTATGAAGGCATCGTTGCCCATGCTGTTCTTCTGACTCTCGTAGATGCCTACTACGCGGAAGGCGAGCGTCGTTGTGCGTATCATTTGTCCGTTCAGACTGAGTGGCGACTGCGGTAGCAGTTCTTTCGCCATGTCCGAGGAGATAACTATCGACTTGCGGCGTTCCTTTAGGTCGAGTTCGTTGATGAAGCGTCCGCAAATCATCGTCCGCTTGTTTATCTCGACATCGTTCGGGTAGACACCGCTCAGATTGATGCCCGTGGTGTAGTCGCTGCCGTTGACGAGCGTTTCGCCCTGCTGCGACAGTTCTGCGCCCACACTCTCCACGTTGTTAGGAAAGCCCTCGCTGGTGATATTGAAGTCCTTATCGTTGAGCTGCACATCGCGATTTTCGCCCAGTCCGTCGTAAGCCTTCGATGTAGCACCACCCGACACCACCATGGAGGTCGATAGATAGCGACTGGAGTTGCCCATCGTGGCGTTTATCAAGCCGTTGCCTGCTCCGAGCAGAACGATGAGGATGAAGATGCCCCATGCTACGGAGAAACCGGTCAGCGCAGTGCGCAGCCGGTTGTGCTTGATAGTGGTGAGTATTTCGATGAATATGTCGCGCATGTGCCTTTACTTCATTATGCCGTTGATGCCGAACGGTCGTGCGGTGTGGTCGAGGTTCTCCTCAATCTTGCCTATGATGCCGTCCTTGATGTGTACAATCTTGTTTGTCTCGTTAGCCACGCCGCTCTCGTGCGTCACGACGATAGTCGTCACTCCCTCCTCAGCGTTAAGAGTCTTGAGCAGCTCCATCACCTCCACCGAAGTCTTCGAGTCGAGTGCGCCCGTAGGCTCGTCGGCGAGTATTATCTGCGGCTTTGTGATCAGTGCGCGTGCTATTGCCACGCGCTGCTTCTGTCCGCCCGACATCTCGTTGGGGTAGTGGTCAGCCCATTGCGTCAGTCCGAGTCGGTCGAGATACTCCATCGCTAACTTGTGGCGTGTGCGTCGCGCCACGCCCTGATAGTAGAGCGGCAGCTCCACATTCTCCACGGCAGTCTTGAACGAGATAAGGTTGAACGATTGAAAGATGAAGCCAATCATGCGGTTGCGGTACTCTGCGGCGCGCGTCTCCGATAGGTCTTTTATCAGTGTGCCTGCGAGCGTGTATTCGCCCGAGTCGTAGTTGTCGAGAATACCGAGAATATTGAGCAGAGTAGACTTGCCCGAGCCCGACGCACCCATGATAGAAACGAACTCTCCCTCGGCAATGTCGAGTGTGATTCCTTTCAGCACATGCAGCGGTTGCGCACCCTGGTAAGTCTTGTTAATATCTTTCAGATGTATCATATATATATAATATGTAGCAAAGTAACAAAAATATCCGCAAACCACCGACGTTTTGCTTCGCTTTTTACGGATATTTAATATAAGGGGTGGGAGGAAGCACGAATAGCTGTTCGGCGTTAAGCACTTGGAGCGTTGTCGTGTGTTCAGCCGCTTCGCATTTGGCTGCGTTTTGTTGTGGAATTTGGCTGGAAAATTTTGCGGTATTCGGCAAAAATGGTAAAACAAATTTTGTGGTATTTGGCAAAAACGGGTAAATAAATTTTGCGGTATTCGGCAAAATGCTTATTTTTGCACATGAAAAGACATGTAAAAAGAGGAGAAAATATGGTGTTCAAACGAAAACTTTATGATAAGATGCTCCGTTGGAAGCAGGAGTCAAATGGCGAAACTGCTTTGCTCATTGAAGGAGCGCGACGTATTGGCAAGTCAACGCTTGTAGAAGAATTTGCAAAGAACGAATACAAGTCGTTCATTTTGATTGATTTCTCACAGAATTCGGAGGAGGTGAACGGGCTGTTTAAGGATATTACCGATCTCGACTATTTGTTTCTGCGTTTGCAAGTGATATACGGAACAACACTCTATGAGCGCAAGTCGGTCATAGTGTTTGATGAAGTACAACAAAATCCGTTGGCTCGGCAGGCTATAAAACACCTTGTTAAAGACCATCGTTATGATTATATTGAAACCGGTTCGCTAATCTCCATACGTAAGAATATAAAAGACATAGTGATACCGAGTGAAGAAGTGCGGTTGCCAATGTATCCAATGGATTTTGAAGAGTTTCGATGGGCATTGGGCGATACAGCGTCAATACCATTGCTTCGCAAGCTTTTTGAATCGAGAAAACCTCTCGGCGATGCAGCCCATCGTAAGATGATGCGCAACTTCCGCTTGTATATGTTGGTAGGCGGAATGCCACAAGCTGTAGCTAAATATATAGCGAGCAACGACTTGAGTGCTGTAGATACGGTGAAACGTGGCATAATAAGTCTTTATGAAGAAGACTTTGGCAAGATAGATGAGACAGGGAAGGCGGCAGCAATTTTCGACGCTATACCTGCTCAATTGAGTAAGAATGTGTCGCGTTACAAGATTTCTTCAGTCATTTCAGGAGAGAAGTATGACAGGGTTGTTGAGATTGTGCGATTGATGGAAGATTCAAGGGTGATTAACGCCGCTTTTCACTGCGATGACCCCAATGTAGGTCTTGCGCTTACCAAAGATCCAGAATATTTCAAAATGTATGCAGGCGATACGGGGCTGTTTGTAACAATGGCGTTTAAGTCGCGCGAATTCACCGATAATATCATTTATCAGAAGTTGCTTAGTGACAAGCTTGATGCAAATTTGGGATATGTATATGAGAATGTGGTAGCGCAAATGTTGCGTGCTACGGGCAAAGAACTCTATTATCACACTATACGCAAGGCTGGCGGCAAAGGCTATTATGAAGTTGATTTCTTGATAGCTGATGGCAGTAAAGTGTCGCCTATAGAAGTGAAATCATCGGGCTATACAACCCATACGTCGCTTGACAGATTTGTTGAAAAATACTCATCGCGTGTTCAAAATAAATACCTTGTTTATACAAAGGATTTGAAGAAAGATGGCAACGTCCTTTGTGTTCCTATATATATGGTGCCGTTCATGTAAGGGCTTATTTCAAAGCCTCCGCTATGGTTAATGTCTCCTGCAAGCCTACGACTTCCAGCGCCATGTCTTCACAATCATGCGTCCTAAGCGTGTGAACGCCACGGTGATGCGTTGTGGCGACATCTGCTTGCCACCGATGATGAGCAACACGGCGGTGAGGATGAGTGCTATGCCCACTGCGAGGCGTGTTGTGAACGACTCGCCGAAGCAGAAGCAGCCGATGGCAACGGCTGTTATCGGTTCGAGCGCACCAAGAATTGCGGTTGGCGTAGAGCCAATATCTTTAACGGCTATCGCCATTAGCACTAGCGAGAGCACGGTCGGCATCAGTGCAAGCTGCGCTGCATACAGCCATTGGTGCGGTGTGGTGAGCAGTTGCACCGTCTCGCCCATGGCGAAGGTGTAGCCGAGAATGGTCATTAAGCCGAATATGAGCACGTAGAACGTGAGCTTCACCGACGACATCCGCAGCTTCGACTTGTTTACCACGACGATATATACAGCGTAGGTGAGCGACGAAGCCATGACAAGCAGCACGCCCAACGTGCTGAGTGACGATCCGTCCGGGCTCTGGTTAAGCAGAGCTATGCCGCCAAACGCAAGCATGATGGAAACGGCTGTCGTTGGGGTCACTTTTTCTTTGAATAGCAACGCCATAATAACCGCCACCATAACCGGATAGACGAATAGCAGCGTGGAGGCGATGCCCACGTCCATGTAGTTGAAACTGATGAATAACGACGCAGACGACGAGCCCATGAACATGCCTAAGATAGCAAGCAGGAGTAGTTCGCTGCGTGTCACGCCGAACTTCTTACGTTGCACCAGCATCATCACGCCGAGCATCACAATAGCGAGTCCGAAACGGTAGAAAAGGGTAGAGTTGGCACTGATACCGTCCTGGTACAGATTCATGGCGCCGAGCGGGTTGGTACCGTAGAACACGGCTGCGCCCACGCCACAAAGTGTGCCGCGAAGTTTTACGTTCATACTATTTGTCTGATTTTTAAGCAAAGGTACAAATAAAAGTAAAAAAGTAAAAGAGTAAAAAAATAAAAAAGGGCTTTTAAAAGTAAAAGGGTAAAAAGTAAAAGAGTAAAAAGGGTGGATTTGCGATTGAGAAAACCTTTAGCCGCGTTCGTGAAATTTAAACATAAAAGTTTTTTTGCTTTCGGTAATATCAATACCTTTGCAATCGCAAAACAGAAATCACAACACATGACTTCGTACATTATTATATATAGCATAGAAAATTAATCAATAGCATAAGAGATATGGAAATTTTAAGAAATCTGTTTTATGGTTTCCCCGACCTGTGGGGTGGTGGCGTGGCACACTCGGTGATGATTCTCGCCCTCGTTATCACGTTAGGCTTGAGTCTTGGCAAGCTGAAGGTGAAAGGTGTGTCGCTCGGACTCGCTTGGATTTTGTTCATCGGACTCATCTTCGGTCATTACTCGCTCAATCTTGATGCCCATCTGCTCCACTTCCTCAAGGAGTTTGGCTTGATACTTTTCGTTTATTCTATTGGTCTTGAGGTAGGTCCTGGCTTCTTCTCTTCGTTCAAGGACGGAGGCAAGAGTCTCAATATGCTCAGCATGATTGTTGTGGCACTCAGCATCGTTACAACACTTATTATCTATAGCTTCACTGGCACGCCGTTCACCACTATGGCAGGCATCCTTTCAGGTGCCGTTACCAACACTCCCGGTCTTGGTGCTGCCCAGCAGGCATACAGCGACCTGCGCCATATCGACGCTCCGAGCATCGCCACGGGCTATGCCATCGCTTACCCGATGGGTGCGCTCGGCGTGATCATCTCGTTCGCTATATTGAGATATGTGTTGCGCGTGAACAAGGAGACGGAAGAAGCCGATGCGAAGCGCGGTATGGGTCACTTGGAGAAGATGACACTGAACACCTTCTCGGTGAAGGTGACCAACTCAATGGTGTTCGGCGACGATATACAACAGATACGCCAGTTGCTGAAGCGCGACTTCATGGTGTCGCGTATCATACGCTGCGGTAGCAACGAGCACGACGAGCTTGTGAACGGTCAGACCGTGATAGGCGAGGGCGACATACTGCGCGTGGTAGCTCATCCTACGGTTGAGGATCCAATCATCGCACTGCTTGGTGAGAAGGTGGAGGTGGCTGACGACAAGTTCGGCACCGAGCTTATTACGCGTCGCATCCTCGTCACGAAGCCCGACATCAACGGCAAGTCGCTCAGTCATCTGCAAATTCGCACCAACTTGGGCACCAACGTTACACGTGTGAACCGCAACGGTGTAGACCTCATCGCTACCGGCTCGTTGAAGCTGCAGCTCGGCGACCGCCTCACCGTTGTGGGTACGGAGCTTGCCATCGCCCACACCGAGATGATGCTCGGCAACCAGATGAAACGCCTTAACAACCCGAACCTCATACCGGTGTTCCTTGGCATCATGCTCGGTTGCATCTTCGCCAACATCCCGTTCTTCATCCCCGGCATCAACGAGAGCTTGCGCCTCGGACTCACTGGCGGTCCGCTCATCGTGGCTATCCTCATCGGCTACTTCGGTCCGAAGTACAACCTCGTGACGTATAACACGATATCTGCCAACCTCATGCTGCGCGAAGTAGGCATCTGCATATTCCTTGCGTGCGTAGGTCTCGGCACGGGCGAGCAGTTTATGCAGACCGTAGTGTCGGAGAGTGGTATGACATGGATAGGCTATGGTGTAGCAATCACCATGATACCAGTCATCCTGGGTGGCATCATCGGCAAGTATCTGTTCCACATCAACTATTACACTCTGCTCGGTGTGCTTGCAGGAGCCAATACCAACCCCTCGGCTTTAGCTTATGTTCGCGACCAGACATCTGTCGATGCGCCTAATGTGGGCTACGCTAATGTCTATCCGTTCGCAATGTTCCTGCGCATCGTCACGATACAGATACTGATATTCGTGTTCGGATAAATTGATAATAAAGATAATGTTTTAATAGTAGTTAATATGTTTCGGGGTAACTTAGGAGGGTATGGCATCTTGCCATACCCACGCAGCCTCAAAAGCAGCTCGCATCTGCAGCCTCAAAGGCAGCTCGCGTGCGTATGACATGCAACGTGCATGAGCATGGCAAGATGCCATGCCCTCCTATGGTTACCCTTTCTGCAAGTCTTGGTAAATACAAATAAATGGATAACAATACAATAGAAACAATGCAAGCCACTTGCCAATGTGGCAATCCAAACAACCCGTCTAAAGTGGCAGCAGCCGAGCTGCAGCACAAACTCGACCTGCTTCTGCGTACCGGAAGCATACTGATGGAGAGTGCTGCCGACACCTCGCGTATCCGTCGCACTATGAAGCGTGCCGCAGCCTTCCTCAGTCTCGACGAACGCTACCTGCACTTCTACATCAACTGGAATGTGCTCATGGTGAACTATAGCGACACCGAGCACTCGTTCACAAAGTTTCAACGCTGCGAGAAGCACGGTATCAACCTCACCTCTATTGCTAAGATAAGCAAACTCACGTGGAGCGCAATAAGCAACGACTACTCGCTCGACCAGTACGAGAAGGCTCTTGATGACATTCAGAAGACACCGCGTAGCTTCACACCGTGGCAGGTGGCTATCGGTGGCGGCTTTGCCTGCGGTGGTTTCTGTGTGCAGTTCGGTTGCGATTGGCCTGCGTTCTTCTACTGCTCTTTAGCAGCTATCCTCGGCTTCCGCCTGCGTATGTTCCTGCCCACACGTGGCTGCAACAACTATGTAGCTATTGGCATAGCAGCTTTCGTAGCCACACTCATTGCTTGGGTCACCACGTTCCTCTCGCTCACGCCGTCCATAGCCGGCGTTCTGCCCGAGTTTATGCACTCCTCTACGCCGTGGCATCCGCTTATGGCGTGTGCCTTGTTCATCGTGCCCGGCGTTCCGCTCATCAACTTCGTGAGCGACATGCTCGACGGCTACATCGAGGTGGGCATGGTGCGTGCTCTGAACACGCTGCTCATGGTGCTTGCCATGGCGTTCGGCATCGCCTTCGCCATTAAGGTGTGCGGCATCGACAACTTCGTGAAAGACCTCACGATGATTCCGCATCACGAGTATTGGGAGTTTGCCGTAGCTGCAGCCGTCTCGGCTATGGGTTTCTCTACCATCTTCAGCATACCGCGCCGACTCCTGCCGGTTGTCGCCGTGGGTGGCATCATCGCCGTGTGCTTCCGCAACTTCGTCAATCTCGGTCCGAGCAACGGCAATATCGGACTTGACATGGGCCTGACTATCGGCTCGCTTGCCGGTTCGGCACTTATCAGTGTTATCGTTATTAAAGCGCGCCACTGGTTCCACGTGCCCCATCAGTGCATCACCATCCCGAGCGTCATCCCTATGGTGCCTGGTGTGCTTATGTATCGCGCCCTCTTCGCCTTCATCGAGATGCACGGCGTGGTAGGCGAAGTGACGGTGGGCATGAACAACGCCATCAAGGCTTCGCTCGCTATCATCTGCATCGCCCTCGGTGTGGCTATACCGAACATCTTCTTCCGCCGCTTTATCGAAGGCGACCGCAAGCGCAAACTCTTCAATATGCTTGTTGAACGCAAACGCAAGAATGGAGAGTTCGTCGACCTGAGTGCTGTAGAAATAAAATAAATGTTGTATTTTTGCATTTAATATATAATAGATATGGAAATACGACAACTGAAATACTTTCTGAAGGTGGCGGAGACTCTCAACTTCTCCGAGGCTGCGCGCAAGCTATACATCACGCAGAGCACTCTCTCGCAGCAGATATCGCATCTGGAGCAGGAGATTGGTCTGCCGCTCTTCGAGCGCAACTCGCATGAGGTGTACCTCACTGAGGCTGGAAAGGAGTTGCTGCCGTATGCACAGAATGCCGTGAACTCTGCAGATGCGTGCATCGACCACATGAACGACTTGAAGGAGATGCTGACGGGCGAACTGAACATCGGTGTCACTTATTCGTTCAGCAACATCATGGCTGAGACGCTCATCGCCTTCCTGCGCACCTATCCGCATGTGAAGTTGAACATCAGCTACCGCTCTATGCAGGAGCTGATGGACGGACTAAAGAAGCGCGAGCTCGACCTCGTGCTCGCCTTCAAACCGCTCAAGAAGGATAAAGCGGTAGACAGCCGGGCTATCTTCAGCAACCGCCTTGCTGCCATCGTCAATGAGAACCATCCATTAGCACGCCAGTCGTCATTGCGCCTCACTGACCTTGAACGCTACGACCTCATACTGCCGTGCAAGGGGCTGCAGGCTCGCAACGCCTTCGATCATCTTGTGGAGGGCAAGGGGCTGAACTATCGCATCATGGTTGAGGTGAACAACGTGAACATAATCTTCGACCTGCTGCGTCGCAGCAATCTCGTGACGATACTCTCTGAATCGACAACTATTCTGCAACCCAACATGAAGGCTGTGCCCATTGACGCTGCCGACAACGAGATGGATGGTTGCATACATCTGCTGAAAGACTCGTATATGAAAAACTCAGCACAGGAGTTCATCCGTATGCTGAGTCAGTCAACGTCTATCCTCGCGAACTTCGCGTTTAAGGATATTCTTTCTTAGTAATTTAGGAGGGTATGGCATCTTGCCATACCCTCCTATTATTCCATCGCTTTCGTTTTATTTGCAAGCCACTCCCGATGCTCCTCGTCGAGCAGCGGTGCCAAACGCTCGTACACCATAGCGTGGTAGGCGTTGAGGCACTGTCGTTCCTCGTCGCTGAGCATACTGCTGATTATCGGCTTGGTGTCGATGGGGCAGAGCGTGAGCGGCTCAAAGCGCAGAAAACGTCCGAACTCCGTCGTCACGTAAGGCACGGTGAGCAGGGTATTCTCGATGCGCACGCCGAAGCGACCGTCGAGGTACAGACCAGGCTCGTCGGTTACGGTCATTCCCTCCACCATCGGTGCCCCACGATACTCCTGGCGTATCTGGTGAGGACCCTCGTGCACGCTGAGATACGAGCCTACGCCGTGCCCCGTGCCGTGCATGAAGTTCATGCCCTCGCGCCACATCGCCGTGCGTGCCACTGCGTCGAGCTGCGTGCCCGATGCCGAGCGTGGAAAGCAGAGGTTCTGCAACGCCAAGTGACCCTTCAGCACTAACGTGTAGACGCGGCGTTCGCGGTCGGTTACGTCGCCAAGAGCTATGGTTCGAGTTATGTCCGTTGTGCCGTCGCTGTACTGTGCTCCGCTGTCGAGCAGCAGCAAGCCCTTCGGTTCGAGCTTAACGTCGGTGAGCGGAGTCGGTTCATAGTGGACGATGGCAGCATGATCGGCATAGGCTGCGATAGTGTCGAACGAGATGTCGCGGAATTTAGGTTGCTCAGCACGCAGCTGATAGAGCTTCGCGCTCGCCGTCAGCTCCGTCTCGCTGCCCTTCGGCACCGCCTCCTCCAACCACTTCAGAAACTGCACCATAGCCACACCGTCGCGCTCCATGGCACGACGGAAGCCCTCGCGCTCCGTGTGGTTCTTCACCGCCTTCATCGTAGGTATGGGCGACGGAGCCGACACAACCGTGTAGTTGCCGTGCGGCTGCGCCAAGGTGCTGTTCACGGTAAAAGGGTCGACGAGCATCGTTGGCGCGTCGCACTCGTTGAGTGCCGCGATGATATTATCGTATTCGTCGATAGCCACGCCTTCAGCGTGCAGATAGTCGACCACGTCGGGCGTGAGCTTCTCCTCTTTTATATATAATGTGGCACTCTCCTCGCCGACGATGAGCCACGCCACGAACACCGGGGTGCAATGTACGTCGGTTCCGCGCAGGTTGAGAGTCCAGGCAATGTCGTCGAGCTGCGTCACGAGCATACAGCTTGCGCCTGCGCGGCGCATCTCGGTGCGTATGCGGCAGAGCTTTTCAGCCACCGACTCGCCGGCGTATTCGAGCGGATGAATCTCCACCTTGTTCAGCGGCACCGGCGGACGGTCTGTCCACACGCGGTTGAGGATGTCGAGATTGGTGCGCAGCGTGAGTCCGCCGGCATGTCTTAGTTCCGCCTTCAGCCCCTCAGCCTCGCCCTTCGCGATGCACATGCCGTCGATGCCCACCTCCGTAGAGTCGGCATCCTGCAGTTCGCGTGCCAGCCAGTCGGCAATAGACGGTGTGCTCTCCATGCGCTCGCGCATCAGCTGGAACTCGGTGCCCTCGAGCTGCTGCTCGGCAGCAAGGAAGTAGCGCGAATCGGTCCAGAGCGCAGCCGAACGGAGCGTGACCACCGCCGTGCCAGCCGAACCGTCGAAGCCCGATATCCACTTGCGCCCCTCCCAACGCTCGGGAACATACTCACTCATGTGTGGGTCGGCACTCGGGAAAATGAATGCCGAGAGCCCCTCGCGCTGCATCTCCTCGCGCAGTGCGGCGAGTCGTGCGGCTATAGTATTCTTCGTATCTGTCATATAAAAATTATTAGGTACTGCAAATATACAGATTTTAAGATTAAACAACACTATAATTTTCGAGAAACGTTTGTATATTTCAAAAAAGTTGTATCTTTGCAGTTAGTAAACGAAATTCAATTATTAATATAATAAACATTATTTATTATGGCATTCTTATCTAACGAAAAGCTTTTGATCGTCGGTGCCGGCGGTATGATTGGTTCAAACATGGTACAGAGCGCATTGATGCTCGGTCTTACTCCTAACATCTGTCTCTACGACATCTACGAGCCGGGTGTACACGGCGTGTTCGACGAGATTCAGCAGTGCGCTTTCAAGGGCGCTAACGTAACTTACACAGTAGACCCGAAGGAAGCATTCACAGGCGCTAAGTACATCATCTCTTCAGGTGGTGCTCCGCGTAAGGACGGCATGACACGTGAGGACCTTTTGAAGGGCAACTGCCAGATCGCAGCAGAGTTCGGTGACAACATCAAGAAGTACTGCCCGGAGGTAGAGCACGTTGTTGTTATCTTCAACCCGGCTGACGTTACAGCCCTCACAGCTCTCATCCACTCAGGTTTGAAGCCAAACCAGCTCACATCACTCGCAGCTCTCGACTCTACACGTCTGCAGCAGGCTCTCGCCCTCGAGTTCGGCGTACAGCAGGACAAGGTGACTGGCGCTCACACATACGGTGGCCACGGCGAGCAGATGGCAGTATTCGCTTCTCAGGTAAAGGTTGACGGCAAGCCTCTCTCAGAGATGGGCCTCTCAGCAGAGCGTTGGGAAGAGATCAAGCACCACACTGTTCAGGGTGGTTCTAACATCATCAAGCTCCGCGGTCGTTCTTCATTCCAGAGCCCGGCATACAACGCAGTTAAGATGATCGAGGCTGCTATGGGTGGCGAGGAGTTCACCTTGCCGGCAGGTTGCTACGTAAACTGCGAGAAGTGTGGCTTCAAGAACGTGATGATGGCTATGCCTTCTACAATCGACAAGACAGGTGTTCACTTCACACAGCCTACAGGCACAGAAGAGGAGCTTGCTTCTCTCGCTAAGTCTTACGAGCACCTCTGCAAGATGCGCGATGAGATCGTTGATCTCGGCATCGTTCCTCCAGTAGCAGAGTGGACAAAGATGAACCCGAACCTCTAATTCGGCATCGTCCAAATAACAATAAAGCCCAGAGCGCACTGCTCTGGGCTTTTTCTGTATTAGGAGGGTATGGCATCCCTGCCATACCCACGCAGCCTTCTTGTTGCATTGCTACTGTTTGATAGTTGGTAGATTGCGTGGGTATGGCAAGGATGCCATACCCTCCTACCGTCCCACGCAGCCTTCTTGTTGCATTGTTACTGCTTGATAGTTGGTAGATTGCGTGGGTATGGCAGGGATGCCATACCCTCCTACCGTTCCACGCATCCTTCTTGTTGCATTGCTACTGTTTGATAGTTGGTAGATTGCGTGGGTATGGCAGGGATACCATACCCTCCTACCGTCCGCCACCTGATTGGATTCCGTCCGCCACCTGATTGGATTCCGTTCGCCACCTAATCGGATTCCGTCCGCCGCCCAATCAGATTTCGTCCGCCGTCGGTCGGAAATTGTGATACGTAAACAGACTTTACATCCACTCAAAACTTATGAATTAATGCATATAATGGACAAAAGCTAATAAATCTTTCGTTAAAAGTTGGTTTGTATAACAATATTGACTACTTTTGTAATTAAATAAGCAATTATAAGAGTAAATTAGAAAATCAAAAGCAAATTTTATGATTAAAGGTTATTTCTTTGCAGCCCTACTCTTTTGCGCTGTTTCCACCCCGTCATTGGCGCAAGAGAGCAAGGTAAATGTACTTTATCTCGATGGTTCTGCGCATGAGGTGCAGATGTCGCAAGTGGCGAAGCTTACAGTAGCCGATGGCAACGTGAAGCTCCTCTCGAAGAGCGGTGAGGCAGTGGCTACCCACGAGTTGGAGAAAGTGGACAAGATACAGCTGACAGGCTCGACAACGGGTTTGGTACAGCTCACGAAGCAGTCGCCCATCACGCTGCGTTCTAACGGTTACGTCATCACGGCTGAGGGTATGACCGACGGCAAACTGCTCGAGGTGTACACAGCCAACGGCACACTTGCTGCTAAAGCAGTGGCACACGACGGCAAGGCGACGATTGACGCTACGCAGTTGGCTGCTGGAGTGTATGTGGTGAAGGCTGAGAACCAGTCGCTGAAGATGGTTAAGCGCTAACACCGGATTGTTAACCCTTAATAGTTGATACTTAATCGCTAACACTTAATAATTAAATAGAGTACAATGAAACAGAAGATATTTTTACTTTTCGCCATGCTCGTAGGCTTCGCCATGCAGACAATGGCTAAGGCTGCAACACCCGACAGCGTGTTCGTAGTGAAGAACGGAATTATCGTTTCTGCCTATGAGGTGGGCAAGAATGTGGACAACATCACGTTCGAAAAGAAGGTTAAACTCGACGGCAACTGCGTGAAGATTGGCGACGAGGTAATTGAGATGAAGTCGGCGTTGATTACTACAGTGAATAATTACAAGTGTGTGTACCTCTCTACGCTCGAAGGTTGCACCACGATAGATGCCATGCTTGATGGTGGCAAGCTGTTGCAGGTGGCACTGACACCTGCGCTGCTCGACAAGGAACTGACGTTCAGCACGTTCAATAACGAGTTTGATGCTGATAACGAATTCTTCCAGGTGGCGTACACAGATGTTGATGAGGCTAAGAAGAACGATGATTACGAACCCGTGACCGTCACCTCTGCCGATTGGAGCACTTACTACACTGGTGGCTCGCTCAATGTGTCTATCAGCGAGGACAAGCTCTCGCTGCACATGCAGGCTATGCCGAAGAGCGGCGAGGTGCTCTTTGCTGCTCAATACAATGGTGCTGTCACTGAGATGAAGGAGAACCCTAACCACTTCACCGTCGATGGCAAGCGCTACGAAATGCGTGCTGTCTTCGCCGAGAAGAAGACTGACGGCATCAACTTCTACCTCACCCCGGGCAATATCGACAATGCCAACGAACTTACAAACTGCTACTACTACGTGCGCCTCTTCGTGCCGCAGAGCAGCATGGACGGCAGAGTGCTTAGCGTGCAGGGCAATCAGAAGTATGAGCTGACCTTCGTCGACAACGTGACCGACGTGAACAATGCGCAGACTATAGACATCAGTAACGGTGCTTCGGCTTCGGCTACGGGCACAATCTCGGTGCTCGACAACGGCAACGGCACTTATACCATCAAGCTCAACATCGAGAAACTCGGCAATAAAGCCGACCGCACACTCGACGTGGTTTATGAGGAAGGTACACCGAAGGAGTACACGCTTGCTCTGCCAAGCGTCTACAGCGTGGCTGACGGCAAGGCTGTCAACTTGAAGTCGGCAGTGCTCACACACGACGACGCTGCTGGTATCTACACTGTATATCTCTCCGCAAAGGCTGGCGTGACGACATTGGCTGGCATGGCTGATGCTGACATCGTGGTTACTATGCCCGACGCCTTCGTCAACGACGACGCTTTGCACGGCTTCTCGGGCGACGAGACGAACGCAAAGGTTTCTGTGAAGTATGCCGGCGTTACCTACTCGCAGGCTACAGTCAAAGGCTCTGCAGCACTCGCTTTAGGTGGCAATGCTAAACTGACGTTTGCCGACGGCAAGGCTAATGTCGACTTCACAGTGTTCAACATCAAGAAGTACAAGGGTGCGCTCAAGGGACACTACGAGGGCAATGTAACACGACTCTAAAACTTTAACGAGAAACAGATTATGAAAAAGACTATATTATCAGTATTTGCCCTCGCCATGGCGTTCGTAGCTACTGCCGAGGCGCAGCAGAAGGTATTCCTCAATAAAGGCAACAAGACAATAGAAACAGTGATGTTGGGTGCTGACGACTACATCGCGTTCGGACGCCCCGTGGGCGTGCCGGAGCAGGCAAAGGTGGAAATCGCTGACCTGACAGCTGGCAAGAATTACGTGAGGTACAAGGTGCAGGCACGCACAGCCGATCAGCCTTACTATCAGATGTGTGTCAGCGAGTCGTACCTAAAATTCTTCCTTATGGAGTATTTCGGTGGTGCATCGCTCTCGGAGATGACCGAAGCCGAGAAGAAGCAGGTGTTCTCTACGCTTATGCAGGCTGGCGGATATGGCTTCGAAGGCGTAGGCACAAAGGAATATACCGTCGCCGATGGCGAGAAAACAAGTGGCGTAACGCAGTTCGTCGCTGCAGGCGAGACTCAGTATATCGTGGTGTGCGACCTCGTAGAGAAAGATGAGAAGTTGGTGCTCGGTTCGGAGCTGAAATACGCCACTGTGCGCACTACAGAGGCAGGCGTGAGCAATCTGGCGCTCAGCGTAGAGTATCTCGGACTGAACGCTGAGGGTAAGCCTGAGTTCGACGTGAAGCCGGGCAACGGATTTAAGTCGCTGCACCTTGTGCTCGGTTCTACGAAGTCTATCGACGAGTTCGTCAACCTCTATGGCTATAGTGCACTGATGTACAATCAGGGCGTGAGCTTCTCTGCCGAGCAGTGGGCTACATACGCCAGCGAGTACAAGGCGTGGAATATCGATAAGGAGAACGACTACACGTTCTGCGCACTCGCTGTGGATGCCAACGGCGACTGGGTGAAGGCTTCTGTGGACAATGTTCACATCAAACCGGCGGCAGCCAACGATTGCCCAGAGGTGGATGTCACCAATTATCAGGTTGGCAACGGCGACCTCGCCATACAGTACACCATCAAGTCGAAGGCTCCGTCTATCAAGAGCGCACGTATGCTCGTGATGAAGGAGTGGGATTGGGACAATGCTCTCAACGCTTACGACGTAGAGACTCCGTCTATGGCATGGGCAGACTTCATGGCTACTACCGACAAGGCAGAGGACGTAACAGAGGTGGTGAAGCAGCTTGGCAACAAGTTCACGTTCAAGAAGAGCTTCTCTGATGCTGAGCGCGACTGGTACGTAGCTGTCCTCGCCGTCACCGACGACTACGGCACAACCGTCACACGCAGCACATTCCACTCGCACATCACTGATGCCGAGTTCGGAACGCTCTCAAAGACATTCCCAAAGAAGTAAGGGAGCGAGAGACTGTATGGCTTTAGGATGTTCAGATGTTATGGTTTTTTCTGGATATTATAGTCTTTCTGGTTTTTCTAGATATTCTAGTTTTTCTAGATATTAAAACCTTGCTCCGCTCTACACGACAATAAAAAAAGAAGTTTCGCAAGCCGACAGGCTTGCGAAACTTCTTTTTTATAACCAGCTATCTTTTAGATAGCCGGCTTTAGATAGCCGGTTTTAGGTAGCCAGCTTTAGACTGCGGCTTTAGGCTGCGTGGGTATGGCAAGATGCCATACCCTCCTGATGTTACTTCACGACAATCTTCTTGCCAGCTACGATGTACACGCCTTTGGCGAGGCTTACGAAGCGGTTGCCCTGCACGCTACCTGCGAATACACGTGCACCGCTGATGCTGTACACCTCAACGTGCTGTGTTTCGGGTGCAACGAGGAGCACGCCGCCTTGCTGCGCGTAGACATCGAGAGAAGACTCGTTGCTCTTCACGTCGCTAATAGTAGAGAAGATGTTACCCTCGCCGTCTTTCTGGTACAGACGCACGTAGTCGAACAGAGTCTCGTACTCAAAGTTCACGTCCGCATCCTTTGCCCACGAGTTGTTACCCACGCTCTGGTTTAGTATCACGTAGAACGGTTTGTCGAACGGCCACTGACCCTTGTTGAGCTGAGCCTGCAGCTTCGACTTAGCGTAAGAGAATGCCTTCGTACCGTCAACGTACCATGTGAGCAATGTCGGAGTCCAGTCGAGCGTGATTACGTGGTAGTCGGCTGCGTTGGTATATGCGCTTCCAGAGTTGGGCAGAGCCAGATGCAGATCGTATGTGCAGTGAGTATGCACCGTATGATATGTCTTGTTCTCGGTGTCTATCTGCTCCCAGATATCTATCTCTCCGGCGTTAGGCCAGCCTGCAGAGTTGTCCTGCGGCATGAGCCAGAAGGCAGGGAAGTTGCCTACGTGAGGAGTGGTGCGCAGACGGCCCTCGATGCGTCCGTATGTGAAGTACATCTTATCCGAGCTTTCGATAGCACCGCTGATCATGTCCACGTTGCCCTCTTCGGCGATGGTGTTCTTGATGCAGCGTGTGACGAGCTTGCCGTCGCGTATGAAGGCTGTCTTCTGCTGTCCCTCAGCGGTCTGCGAGGTGAAGCGCTTCCATGTAGGACTCTCACGTGTGCAGTTGTGCCATACGTTAGCGTTAGGCAGCGAGTAGTCCTTGCCGTCGAACTCGTCAGCGAAGCGCAGCTTGTACTCCTCTGTGCCGTCAGCCTCGAACAGAGCAGACACGCGCACATCGCCGTTCACCTTAGCTGCGTCGATGGTGAAGTTCTCTTCATTCTTAGCATCCTTCACCTCGTATTCCTCCCACTGACGGTTGCCGTTGATGTACTGCTTTCCGTCGAGGTTGTGACCGTGACGCACGGTGATGCTCTTCACGTTGTAGCCGGCAGCAGGAGCGAGTGGCATAAGGTCGATAGCCTTGCCAAATGCTGCTGTTTCTGTCACACCGTTATAGTCGTAGCCAACGATATGTCCGCCACGTGCGTCGATGTCGAGCTTGCCGTTATCGTTGTGCACGTTCAGGAGAAAGTCGACAATATATCCGTTGTAGTTGTCGATGTGCAAAGCGTCAGACATGCTATAGTCGCCAGCAGGGTCGATGTTGTTCTTGTCAATCTTCAGACGAGCGCGATAAACACCGGTAGGCAAGTCGTCGGGGATAGTAAACGACGGCATTGCGGTTGTTGCGCCCGCAGCTTCGCCGTTGCTGTTCTTGCCGTTATACGCAGAGAAGCTAACGAGTTCGCTGCCAACAACAGGCTTTCCGGTTTCGTCGAGTGGCGTTGTGAACACTGCATCCTGATTGTAGTCGATATAGAGATATGCGCCCATCTCGGTGTCGCCAGTGAATGCGATGCCCGGTGTGAGCACGTCGCCCGGCTTGGCGTTCACTTCCTTAGTGAGAGCGTCGCGATAAACGGTAGTGCCCTCAGGGATAGCGATAGCCGACTTCTTGCCAGCCTTGTTCGTAATAGAGAACTCTGTGAGGCTGTTGGCTGTAGGATTCATCTGGGCGAGATCCTTCTCGAAGTTGAGCGCGTAGTTGTCGCCCGAAGTGGTGCCTTTGGCTGCGAAGTTCACGGTTATTTCAACGTCGCCGTCGATGTAGCGTGCAGGTATGGTGAGCTTGTCGTCCTTGGCAGAGTAAGCCATGATGGTGTTCTCCTCCCACTGGCGCAGTCCGTCTACAACAGCTTCGCCGTCCAAGCAGTATCCGTGCTTCACCTTCAGTGAGCTGAAGTCATATCCGTCCTTTACGGCGATGGCTATGGTGAGGTCTTTTCCGAACTCCACGTTCTGGTTGTTCAGCTCTGCGCTGTAGTCGGCAAGCGAGAGAGTGCCTTTCTTTTTGTCAGTACCCTTCACCGTAACGTGCGCTGTCTCGCCATGCACGTTGATGCGTGTATCTACAATCACGCCACCATTCTTCTTTATACCATTGTTACTGATGTTTCCGCCTGGGTCAACGCTGTCCCAGTCTACCTTGTAGCGCATACGATAAATGCCAGGTTTTGCGTCTGTGGGGATAGCGAACGACGGCGGATTGATGCTTGGCTCGCCACTTACGGTTGCGCCCTTGCTGTCCTTGTTCTTGTACATGGAGTAGGTCATAAGGTCCTTCATGGCGTTCACACCATTATCGTCGTAGTCGACATCGTATTTGCCGTCCTTACCGAAGTCGATATATGCGTATCCGCACATCCACGTACCTTTCCAATTAAATCCAACCGAAACCGTCTCGCCAATCTTGGCGCGCAGACAGTCGTCGAGGCGTTTGATGTACAGACGCTTCTCTGTCTTCTGGTTTACGTCAATCTGCTGTGTGCCGTAGCTGCTTGAGAGCAGAATAGCGTTGGTGTAGCGCCCCGTGTTCGTAGCAGCCTCGTTCTCGTCGAAGTTGACCGGGTAAGCACTTTGTGCTAACATGGTAGCTGGGGTAATCGCCGCTGTCAATATGAAGGTGGCGATTGCTGTGCGTAGGTTGTTTGTCATAATAATAGTTGTTGTTTATATTCTGAAAAGGGGATAGCTGTCAGTCTTGACTGCTATCCCCAATATGTGAGTAACGATTAGTTTACTTTACGAGCACTTTCTCGCCGTTTACGACGTAAACGCCTTTGTGTACGCAGATTGTCTGTGTGCCCTCTACTGTTCCGTTGAACAGAGTGCTGCCCTGCACACTTACGATGTCTACGTGTGTCGGAACAGCTGCTGTGAGAGTCATCTCGCCCTGACCTGCCTTCACTTCGAATGCCTTCACTGTAGCGTCGTTAACGCTTGTGGGGTCGCTTTTGAAGAATGGCACGATGCGGATATCGCCGTCTACGCAGTTAGCAGGGATTGTGTACTCGTTGTTTACGAATTGCGAAGCCTGCACTACGAACTCTTTCCACTGTTGATTTTCGTTCTTTGTGCTTGCACCCTCGAGGTTGTAGCCGTGGCGGATCTTCATGTAGTCGAGCACGAAGCCTTCTGCCGGCTTCGACTTGATGACAAATGCCTGGCCGAACGGAGTGGTGCGGCCGGTGAGCTGCTTGCCGTCTGCAAGGAGTACGTCGCCGTTCAAGCCGCCACCATTCTCTTCTGTAGCACGGAAAAGATTAACTTCGTCGTTGTGGATGTTCACGAGTACGTCAATCAGCGCGCCACCATTGCCTGTGATGAGGTTGCCTGTTGCGGTGCTGCCGCCTGGGTCTACGTTGTCCCAGTCCACCTTGTAGCGCATACGATAGATACCTGGCTTCATGTCGTCGTCAATTTTGAACGAAGGAAGACCAACACCGCAGTCGCCGCTTGCTCTGCTGCCTGCACTATTCTTGTCCTTATAGTAAGAGTAAGAAACAAGGTCGCGTGCATTTGTTACGCCGCTGTTGGTGTAATCAACGTCGAACTTACCGTTGTCGTCCTTGTCGAGGTAAGCATATCCGTGCATCCAAATGCCTTTCCAATCGATAGTCGGAGTGACAGTCTCGCCTGGTTTAGCAAGGAAGATGTTCTCGGTCTTGTTGAAGTAGAGCTTCTTGTCTGTGTTCTGGTTGATAGCTACAGACTGTGTGCCGAGCTTAACATTCTTTACATAGCGCTCGTCACCACGTGTGTGAGCTGTCGACTCCTCGTAGTTGATTGGGTAAACCGACTTAGAGAAGAATGGGTTAGCCTTGCTGCTGAGTGTGATGTCGTCGATGAACACGGCGAAGTCGCTCATTTGGTTGTGTGGCGACTGGCGGTCGACAACCACGAGAAGGCTCTTGATGCTGATGCCGTTAGCACCCATGATCGGGAATACAACGTCCTGCCATGCGCCTGCGTGCACCTTGCTTGTAGGCACGCTCCAGAACTGCTCTGTTGTAGCAGGCTGCCAAGGGCGGTCGTCGCGGTTGCCAAGTCCGATGAGCATCACAGGTGCGTCCTGCGTAGAATAGAACTTAACGTGTACGTACTGAGTCTCGCGCTTCAGAGCGAGTGGCTCCTTCAGCTCAACAAGTGCGCCGAAAGTGTTGCTGCCGTAGCGTGAACGCTGCACGCCGAGGATGTAGTTTGAACCATTAGGAGCGAAACCCAACTCTGAATCTTCAGCGTTAAGGTCGTTTTCTACAACCTGCACGTTGCCCTTAAGGTTGCTGAGGTTGAAGGGTGAGGTAGGGCATGTGTCGTATGCACGAACACTCTTGTAGCTCTCCGGAGTCTCGAAGTCGCAGAGAGTCTTGTCCTGCTGTGCCACGGCTGCGATAGGGAAGAACAGACCGGCAAGGCACATATATTTCATTATGTTCATTGTTTCTTTGTTTTTAAGTTAATGGAGTAAGGGTTTGTTTAGAACACTTCTACGGTGTGGAGCAGTGGGCAAGCCTTTGCGTCCTCAATAGTGATGCGCAGATACTTAGCCTTGATGCCGCTGCCAGAGTAGCTGCTAACTGTAGAACCGTTGAGCGGAATGATACGCTTGTAGCCTACGGTTGTCATTGTCTGCTGTGTAGCGCGCTTTGTGTATGTCACACCGTCCTCGCTGGTCTCAATCTTGAACTTCTTCACGCGCTGTCCGAGCTTGATGTATTCCATGAGCGATACGTAGCGCAGAGTCTGCGGTGTGCTCCACTCGAGAGTAATCTCGGCTGTGTTCTGTCCGTCAGGTGCAGCCCAGTATGTGTTCTTGTCGCCATCGGTCATGTTCTTAGCTTCGTAGTTGCCCTTGCCCATAGCCTCACGTGTGGTGTTGGCTGTGATGGTAGCGTTCTTAGCGAGGTCAGTGCCAAGACGAGTCTTGAGCTTGTTGCCGAGATCCTCCATGATTGTTACGAGGCTCTGGTCGATAACGCCTGCCTTGTTCGGTGGGAGGTTGAGCAGGAATGTAGCGTTGCGGCCCACTGTCTCAAGGTACATCTGGAAGAGACGTTCTGCCGACTTCGCTTCGTTGTTCTTTTTCGAATCCCAGAACCAGCCCTTTGTCGACTTGGCATCGCTCTCGCCGGCAGCCCACTGCCATGCGTCCTCGTTGCCCGACTCAGCGTCGCCCATCGACCAACAAGTCTCACCAGACACGCCGTCCTCGTTACCAATCCAGCGTGCTTCGCCGCCAACGCCCCACATGATTACGTTCGGCAGGAGGTTGTGGATAGAGTCGCGCAGATTAGGAATGTCGTAGTATGTCTGTGCGTTGTCGATAGTGCGCTTCTGCGAAGAAGTGTAGCTGCCGTAGCCGCCAGCGTGGTCGCCGCCGGTAGCGCCGTCGAACCACATCTCAAACTGGTCGTCGCCGTACTTAGCAAGCTCTGCACACTGCGGAAGGAACACGAGTTTTGCATACTCGTCGGTGTAGTTGCCGTTGTTGTCCTTCTTGCCCCAGTATGGGCTTGACATATCCCACGGCGAGATGTAGAAGCCGTACTTCATCTTCAAAGCGCGTGCTGCCTCAGCGAACTCCTTAGGAATATCTACGTTCTTGCCGTAGCCAGATGAGTTGCGTGTGCAGTGTTCTGTCGTAGCTGTAGGCCAGAGGCAGAAGCCATCGTGGTGCTTCACCACAGCGATACCGCCTCTCATACCAGCCTTCTGAGCTACTTCGAGCCACTGTCTTGGGTCGGGCTTCTGTGTAGGTGCGAATACTGTCTCGCGCTCCATGCCCGACCCCCACTCCTCGTTGGTGTAGGTGTTCATGCCATAGTGGAAGAAAGCGTAGAATTCGGTTTCGTTCCACTTGAGCTGACGCTCGCTTGGTACTGGGTAGACTGGAGCCGGTGTGTTGTCCGGATTGCTCACGCTCTCCTCAACCAGCTTGAAGTTGTTCTGTGCTGACAAAGTGCCAGGCGCTGCAGCTGCTAAGCACAGTGCAGAGAACAATGTGTAGATTTTCTTCATATTATTTTGATTTGTTTAGAAATAACAATTTGGTTCTTAGGTCATTCTGGGTTGCAAAGTTACGAATAATAATTCGTATTATAGTAATGTGGCGTGTTAAATTTGCGATAAATGTTAAGATGTAATCAAGGGGATATTCAGGGGGTGCAGTTAGGGGGTGCAGTTGTCTCAACTGCACCATTCTGCTTTGTTGGTGCAGTTGAGACAACTGCACCCCCTAACTGCACCCCCCTGAATATCCTATTTAGTTATTTCGATGCGGAACGTGGACGCTGGCAGCTGCGCGCCGTTGATGAGGTTGGCGCGTGTGAAAGGCTGCCATCCGTAGCGTACGAAGCGCGGATGTGTCACGCCCTCAGCCATTACTACCACGGTGTTGCCTTCGATGCGTGCCTCGGCAGGCTTGTATAGTCCTTCTTCCTCGGCTATCTCGAATGTCAACGGGTGCTTACCGTCGGAGGTAGAGAGTCCGTCGGCGTAGTCGAAGGTGAGGCGCACGATGCCGTCGCCCACCACCGACGCTTCCTTCACGGCAGGTCCGCTCGGCACAACGTTAGCGAAGTCGTAGAGATTGTGCAGAGCGATGCGAGCCAAACGTTCGCCCACGGGCTGCTTACGTGTGGGGTGAACGTTGAGCGAGTCGCCCATGTCCGACGACACAGCCATTGCCACGTTCGGCAGTTCGCTCTGCAGACGGCGCTGACTGTCGCGGAACCACTGCCACGGCAGACGATCCATGCTCGAGAGTTGCACATAATAGAACGGCAGCTCGGCATCGTTCCAGTTGCGTCGCCATCCTTCGACGAGCAACTTGAACAGACGCTCGTGAGTGGTGAAGTTCTGCGCGTTCGACTCGCCTTGATACCACAGTACGCCCTTTATGGGGAACTGCTGAAGCGGCTCTATTGCCGACTCGTAGAGGTAGCAAGGATCGTAGGGATGGCGTTGCAACTTCATGTCGGCAGCCTTCTTCATGTTCAGCGCGGCACGCTCGCGCACCCAAGGCTGCACGAAGTCGTTGTTAGTCCAGTTGCGCATGATTTGTGGAAATTGTGCGTCGAGGTCGGCACGGTCTACCCACGCCTCCGTCGGCGAGCCGCCCACGGCGTTGCAGATGAGGCCCACGGCACACTGCAGGCTGTCCTGCAGTATAGAGCCGAAGTAGTAGGCGATGGCAGAGAAGTCCTTCGCTGTCTCGGGCGAGCAGACCGTCCACTTCGTGTCGGCGAAGTACTTCAGGTGGTTGATGGAGTCGAGCGCAGCTGCGTCCCATTCAACAGGATTGGTGCGCCAGCGTGCCTTCATGTCGAAGAAGCGTATGCTGGGGTTCTTCGCTTTCGGTATGTCGCGTTTTGCGGTGGCAGCCTCGTGCAACATGAACTCCATGTTCGACTGTCCGGAGCAGAGCCACACCTCGCCGAACGCCACATTATTATATACGAGCTGCTTTTCGTCGGTGCTGATGGTCAGCGTGAGGTTGTTCTCGGCACGCTGCGGACGCAGCGTAACCTGCCAGCATCCGTTGTCGTCGGCAGTGGTCGTAGCCGTCTGTACCTCTGTCTTCAGCGCACGCACACGTCGTGGCTGTTCGCCCTTCTTGCGCTTTCCGCCGTTCTGCACCTTGCCCTTCGCTGCGTCGGGGCGTGTGATGTTGACCGTCACCTTCTCGCCAGCGTTGGCAGTGCCGTGGATGGTCAGCGCGCGGTTGCGCTGCAGCACCATGTTGTCCGAGTAGGTGATGGGCATCTGCAGACCACCGTAGTTGCCTAATATTGCCGAGTAGACGGTGCGTGCGAGCATCGTAGCACCCTCCTTGTTAGGATGTACGGCGTCGGGGATGAGTTGTGGATACGCATAGAGTGGTTTATGGAAGTCGATGAGCTGCGCCTTTCCGACGCGAGCTACGGTCTTGATAGCCTCCTGAATTTCCTCTTGCCACTGTTGCGTGCCGCTTTCAAAGCGCGGGTGGTTGTGAGTGATGGGCGAGAGGAGTGCGATGATGATGCGGCACTTCGGGTTCTCCTGGCGCAGCGTGTCGATGAGAGCGAGGTAGTCGCTCACGAACTCGTCGCGGTAGTAGGGCCAGTTGCGTGGGTCGGTATCGTTTACGCCGAGGTGTATCACAGCGATGTCGCCCTTGAAAGCCTTCGCCTTAGCCCATTCCTCTTGAGCTATGTAGGGTCGATGTCCGTGGCGGAGCAGTGTGGCGCCCGACTTCCCGAAGTTGCCCACTTCGTAGCCGTCGCCCAACATCTGCTGCAGCTGTGCAGGATACGACTCTGTAGCAGGGTCGGCGAGCGTCATGCCGTATGTAATGCTGTTGCCTACGCACGCCACGCGTGTCTTCTCGAGGTAGATACGTTTCGGCACGCGCGCGTTGACTGCAAGCGGAAGCGCAAGCAGCAATGCGAGTGTTAGCGCAAGGTATGTCTTGTTGATTGCTTTCATATTAATGTGTTATAGCTGAGAATGTTATTAATCGAGTGGTTGTTAGAATAGAATAAGACAAGAAGTAGGGCGGGAGTTAAATAAACTCCTCGCCCTTTTTCATTTGTATTTCGTTTACGAGTCGGCGCACATTCGCCGATGAGTCCTCCTTACGGCAGATGAGTAGCACGTTCTTCTCTTCGGCTACGATGAACCCGTCGAGTCCGGAGATTACCGCCATACGGTCCTTCGGCAGTTTTATGACGTTGTTGTGTGCATCGTCGAGCAGCACGTCGCTGTCTATAACTACGTTGTCGCCCTCGCCCTTTTGCATTGCTTCGTAGATGCTATGCCACGTTCCGAGGTCAGCCCAGCCGAAGTTGCACTTCAGCATACACACATTCTCCGACTTCTCGAGTATGCCGTAGTCGACGGTGATGTTCGGGTATGATGGAAAGTGTTCGTGTATGTATCGGTTCTCTTCTTCGTAGTCGAACTCTTCGCCAGCGTGTATCTCGTCGTACTTGCGCAGCACCGTGGGCAGCAACTCTCTGAAGCAGTCGAGCAGATAGCGCGCATTGGCGAGGAAGATGCCCGTGTTCCAGTAGAACTCGCCGCTGTTGACGAACATCTGTGCAAACTCGCGTTCGGGCTTCTCCGTGAACGACTGCACCTTGAACACGCCTTCCTCCACCTCGTCGCCCATCTGTATGTAGCCGTAGCCAGGCTCGGGGCGCGTTGGTTTCAGTCCGAGTGTGAGCAGATGCTGCCGCTTTGCTGCGAAATCGAAGCCGCGGTTGATGCATTTGGCGAATGCCTCGTCGCCGATGATAGCCTGGTCGGACGGTGCCACAACGATGTTGGCATCGGGGTTGATGCACATGATGCGGTGCGCACACCACGCCACGCTCGGGGCTGTGCCACGCTGTATAGGCTCTGCGAGCAGGTGGTCGGGAGCGAGTTCGGGCAACTGTTCGCGTACGAGATCGACGTATGCGTCGTTCGTGTTCACGTATATATTCTCTATGGGCACAATCTGTGCGAAACGGTCGTAAGTGACTTGAAGCTGAGTGCGTCCACATCCGAAGAAGTCGATGAACTGTTTAGGCTTGCTCTCGCGGCTGCATGGCCATAGGCGGCGTCCCTTGCCACCGGCGAGTATTACACAGTAGTTATTGCTTGTATTGTTCATGTTGTTGGTTTTTATTAGTAGATTAATGGATTTTCTTCTTCGTTATTATCTGTTATAATAACGCAGATTTCGTGCCATTATTGTATTTTTTCAGTAGCTAATTTCGCCATTGCTCGCTGTTTATTTCTTCAGTACGGCTCTTGCTATGAACCATACGTGCATGGCGAGCGTTGTGAACAGTCCGTAGTGGCGGCGCATGATGCGGAAGCGTTCGAAGAGTGAGGCGCGGTGGTTCTTGTTCGTCATGCCTCCGTCGAGATAGTCAGCCACCACTTCCGGCAGTCGCAAGAGCTGCAAGTGCTCACGTTCGGCGTGTTCCATAATGCGTATGCACCAGTCGACATCGGCAGAGAAGCGATAGCGCAGGTCGTATGGTGTGGCGCGTGCTATGTCGGTGCGTGCGTAGAACGCCTGGTGGCACACCAACATACCGTGGCGGAATGAGCGCCAGTTGAGGTTGTCGGGTGGTGCGAGTCGGCGTGGATGCAGCACGATGCCCTTATCGTCGACGATGTTAGTGTCGCCGTAGAGCACGGCAGGCAGCTTTCCGTCGGAACGTTCGTTCACGTCGTTGGATATCTTCTCGAGTGTTGTGTCGTCGGGCAGCGAGTCGCCGGCGTTGAGGAACACGACGTAGTCGCCCGTTGCGAGTCGTAGTCCCTTGTTCATGGCGTCGTACAGACCGCGGTCGGGTTCGGAGATGATGCGCACCTCGTGCTCCGTCTCCTCCTCCAGGCTGCGTTGGCGGTAAGCCTCTGCCACCTTTACGGTGTCGTCTTTCGACGCTCCGTCGATAATCAAGTGCTCTACTGGCGCCCACGTTTGGTTGAGTATGCTGTCGAGCGTAGGCTTGATGACCTCAGCTGCGTTGTAGGTGCAGGTTATGATTGTGAATTTTATCATGTCAATTAAATAATATATCGTTTGAGAGCGATCAGCTCGTTGTAAACCTCTATGTATCTCATCGCTACCGACTGCTGCGAGTAGTTGTGTGCCACCTTGTGCAGGCAGTTTGCTGCGAGTTCGTTGCTGTCAGCCTCGAAGAGCGTCCAGCGTATGCCCTCGGCGAGGTCGGCAGCGTCCTTGAAGTTGGCTACGTAGCCGTTGTGCTTATGGTCTATCATCTCCGGAATGCCCCCGACGCGGAAGCCCACGCTTGGCACTCCGCATGCCATCGCCTCCATAATGGTGTTCGGGAGGTTGTCCTCGAGCGAAGGTAGCACGTAGACATCGGCAGCGTTGTACACATTAGCTATCTGCTGCGCGTCGCTGATGTAGCCCAATGGATACGACGGGATGTGCAGTTGTTCGGCTATCTCGTCGGCACTTGCGCCGAGTATAGCCACAGCGGTGTTGCTTTTGAACTGTGGGTTGCTGTCGGCGAGGCGGTTGATAGCCTCTATGAAGTAGGCTGCGCCCTTGCGCTCGTTGGTCACCTTCTGCGACACGAACAGCACGATGCGTCCCTCCTCGGGCAGCCCCATCTGCTGGCGTGCCTTAGTGCGGTCGGTAGGGCAGAACACACGTGTGTCGATGGTGTTGGGTATCGACACGATGCTCTCGCCGGAGAGCAACGCGCTCTGTCGGGCTTGTGCTTCCAGCCAGCGGCTACACGTCACGAAGTGGATGTTATTGCCTTCATACAGTGCCTTCTTGCGCTTCCATATCTTGCGCGAGAGGTCGTTGATAGCCCCTCCGCCTGGCAACAGCTTGCAGTTGTGACACACCGTGCGGAATGCTCCGCAGCTGCGTGCGTAGTGGCAGATGCCCGTGGCGGGCCATAGGTCGTGCATGGTCCACACGATCGGCTTGCCGCTCTTGACAATCTTGCGTATGGAGCTGAGCGAGAGCATACCTTGGTTTATCCAGTTGAGGTGGATGATGTCGGCTTCGCGGAACTCGGGCAGACTTGTGATGTCCGATCCGGCGCTTGCCGTGTCTATTTCAAAGAGATGATTCTTGGAGAAATACAAATGGCGGAAGATAGAAAGTCGTTCGCGTAGGAAGTGCCATTTGTATAGCCAATGATGAGGCATCTGAGAGACGGTGACGTGGTTGGTCTGCTTCTCGGCTACCAACATCTTCGCCTTTACTCCGTTTCTCTGCAGAGCTTCCATGAGACGGTTGGCTGCAACGGCAGCACCACCATTTGTCTCGCTTGTGTTTATGATGAGTACTCTCATAAGTATTAAGTTATGGTACAAAGATAGTGCAAATCGGTGGTAGTACAAAACGAAATCAGCCATTTATGAAAAAAATAACAATAGTTTTTGTAGTTTATGAAAAAATCAGTAATTTAGCACAAATTACGTTTCTCTTCAAACGTATAATATACGCATAATGACAAACAAACAACTCACTTTTGCCTTCTTCGGCAATACTTTCCAGCTGCGCAAGTCGACTTCTTTGGCTCGTGCGCTCGACTATCTTCGCTCTCGTGATGAGCGCGTGATTTTCGACCGCCCGTTCCGCGACTTCCTTATGCACGACCAGCATCTCGACCTCTCCGATGTTGAGGTGTTCGACGGTGATGACTTTGATGCCGACTACGCCGTGTCTATCGGTGGCGACGGCACATTCCTGAAGACTGCGGTGCGCATCGGCTGCAAGAATACGCCCATCGTGGGCATAAACATGGGACGCTTGGGTTTCCTCGCTGACGTGCTGCCCGACGAGGTGGAGAACGCTCTCGCTGCAATCATCGAGGGCGACTACAAGATAGAACGCCACACGGCGATAGAGATACGTACGCATGGTGGCGACTTCGAGGGCTGTCACTACGCACTGAATGATATTGCGGTGCTGAAACGCGACAACGCTTCGATGATCAGCATACGCACGAGCATCGACGACTCGTTTCTTGTTACGTATCAAGCCGATGGACTGGTGGTATGTACGCCTACCGGCTCGACGGCTTACTCGCTGTCGAACGGTGGACCAATCATCGTGCCGCAGACGAGCACGCTATGCCTCACGCCAGTGGCTCCGCACAGCCTGAACGTGCGTCCGGTGGTTATCTCGGACAACAGTAGGGTGGAGCTGCAGGTGGAGTCGCGCTCGCACAACTTCCTCGTGGCGGTAGACGGACGCAGCTATACCATGCACGAGGGCACAACGGTGAGCATACAGAAGGCGCCGTTCTCAACGCTGATAATGAAGCCGAACAACAGAAACTACTTCTCATCGCTCAGAGAGAAGATGATGTGGGGAGCGGATAAGCGTTAGCGACGTGCCGTCGCTAACGCAATTTTGAATTTTGAGTTTTGAATTTTGATGAAGATAACGACCTCTGACAAGTACACAGCAAGGCAGATACTGCGCTGGCTCTGGCAGGCATGGCGTGGCAATAGGCTCCAGGCGGCGTTGAACGCGCTGCTTGGCGTAGCTGACGTGGTGCTCAGCCTGGCGCAGGTGTGGGCGGTGAAGCACGCCATCGACGTGGCTTCGGGCTCCGACCGCGGTTCTATCCATTGGGCTGTGGGCATCATGGGCGCACTGATACTGCTCAACTTTGCGGTGAATATCTCGGGGGTATGGGTGCGTAATCTGCTCGGAGTGCGTGCGCAGAACCGTATGCAGCAAGCCACGTTGCGACGCATACTGCAGTCGGAGTGGCATAGCCGCGAGCACTTCCACTCGGGCGACGTGCTCAACCGCTTGGAGCTTGACGTGTCGAACGTCGTGACGTTCCTCACCGAGACGTTGCCGAGCACGCTCTCCACCGTACTCATGTTCGTGGGTGCTTTCGCTTGCATGTATCTGATGGACAGCACGTTGGCACTGATACTCGTGGTGATGATACCTCTCTTTGTGCTTGTAAGCAAAGTGTACATGCGCCGTATGCGCCGCCTCTCACGCCGTGTGCGTGAGTCGGATAGTAAGGTGCAGTCGTCAATGCAGGAGAGTGTGCAGCACCGCATGGTGGTGAAGACCTTGGAGGCGACGCAGACGATGGTGGAGCGACTTGAGGCGACACAGTCGGAGCTGCGTCAGAACGTTGTCAACCGCACAAAGTTCTCCGTTCTCTCCAACTTTATCCTCAACTTCGGATTTGCTTCGGGCTATCTCTTGGCGTTCCTCTGGGCAGCAGTGCGTATGCAGGCTGGCACGCTGACATTCGGCGGCATGACCGCCTTCCTGCAGCTCGTCAACCGCATACAGTCGCCGGCACGCACACTGACGAAGCTCGTGCCAGCCTTCGTCAGTGTCTTCACCGCTGCAGAGCGACTCATGGAGCTTGAGGAGGAACCGCGCGAGCCCGAAGGCGAGCCTATTAGGTTTGCCGACTCCTGCGGAATACGCCTTGAGAACGTCACCTATCGCTACGAGGACGGCACACGCGACATTATCAAAAACCTCTCGTTCGACTTCCGTCCGGGGTCGACAACGGCTATCCTCGGCGAGACGGGTGCCGGAAAGACAACGCTCGTGCGTATGCTGCTTGCGCTGATGCGTCCGAAGAGCGGACATATATATATGTATGATGCTAATGGCGAGAAGGAACTGACACCGCTGATGCGTTGCAACTTTGTGTACGTACCGCAGGGCAATACGCTTCTGAGCGGTACGATACGCGAGAACCTGTTGCTTGGCGACGCTACGGCGACGGATGAGATGATGCGTGAGGCACTTAAAAAGAGTTGCGCCGAGTTTGTCTTTAATCTGCCCGACGGGCTCGACACCCACTGCAGCGAGTGTGGCGGCGGACTCTCCGAGGGTCAGGCGCAGCGCATAGCAATTGCTCGTGCGTTGCTCCGCAATCGCGCCGTGCTCGTGTTCGACGAGGCAACGTCGGCTCTCGATAGCGAGACGGAGTGTCGTCTGCTACGCAATATCCTGGACGATGACACGCACACCGTGATATTCATAACGCATCGTCCGGCAGTGTTGGAGTATTGTAGTCAGCAGCTTGTTATTTAAAAATATACGTGAAAACATGCTTTTTCACGTCACGCATCGACCGACGCAGACATCCGCACCGACCGACGCAGACATCCGCATCGACCGACGCAGACATCCGCATCGACCGACGCGGACATCCGCACCGACCGACGCAGACATCCGCACCGACCGACGCGGATGCTATTATTGCTTGTTATTGTTGTCCGTAGTGCAGATTTACGTCCTTTAAGATTTCTTTCGGTACGAGTTGTGATACATCCTCGCCACGTGCCACCTTCTCTCTCACCTCCGTGCTGCTTATGTCGTACAGTCCGGTGTCGTACATACGCACGGTAGAAGGTAGCGTATCGGTGTCGATGGGCGACCCCGTGCGCGGATAGATGGCGATGGGGTAGTGGGCTATGATGTCAGAGGCGTGGTACCAGCGGTCGAACACCGCCCAGTTGTCGGCACCTATGAGGAGCGTGAACTCGCGGTCGGGGTAGTCGGCGGAGAGGTGTTGCAGCGTGTGCCACATATACGATGGACGTGGCAAGCGAAACTCGTAGTCGCTTGCCGTGAGCTGCGGATAGGGCGTAAGCGCACGCTGCGTCATATCGAGGCGCAGCTGGTCGTCGAGCAGACTGCCTGCTGCCTTCAGTGGGTTTTGTGGCGACACAATGAGCCATATCTCGTCCAACCCGGCTTCTTCCAACATTCGCTTCGCAATGGCGATGTGTCCGTTGTGTATGGGGTTGAACGACCCGCCGTAGATACCTGTCTTTTTCTTCTGCATTGTTTTATGTTTGTATAGGAGGGTGTGACAAAACTACAAAACGTAGGAGGGTATGGCATCCTTGCCATACCCACGCTGCCTACTATGATCGTATTTTTCCACGCAATCCGTGGAACCTTAGGGGGTGCACTTCTTGCTCTGGCAAGCGGCAAAGCCGAGCGGTCTCAAGTGCACCAACCGAGCAAATAGTATTCTCCCACAGATTTCACGGATTTACACAGAACTTTCTTACGCCCCCAATAATCTGTGCTTATCTGTGCAATCTGTGGGAGACTCTTCTCTGCAGAAGGTTCTGTGAATTTTGTGCGTTCTGTGGGAAAATCCGCTACTAATACCAAGTGGCTGCGTGGGTATGGCAGGATGCCATACCCTCCTAATACACTACTCCTCGATGAATGAGCGGATAGCCTCGTAGGTCTCCTCGACAGCCTTCTCAAGGTCGTCGTTGATGATGATGCGGTCGAACTTCGGGGCCTGCGACAGTTCGAACTCGGCGCGTGCGATGCGCTGCTCAATCACCTCGGGCGCATCCGTGGCGCGTCCCACAAGGCGGCGGCGCAGCTCCTCCACCGATGGCGGCTGGATGAACAGACTCAGTGCGCGGTCGCCATAAAACTTCTTGATGTTGCAGCCACCCTTAACGTCGAGGTCGAACACCACGTTCTCGCCGCGTGCTGCCTGTGTCTCCACCTGCTCTTTCAGTGTGCCGTAGAAGCGGTCCTTATACACCTCCTCGTACTCAAGGAACTCGTCGCGACTGATGCGCTCGCGAAACTCCTCGGGAGTGATGAAGAAATACTCTACACCGTTCTGCTCGGTGCCACGCGGAGCGCGTGAGGTGCACGAGATGGAGAAAGCGAGGTGCAGCTCCGGACGCTGCATCAAACGATTGATGATTGTGCTTTTGCCGCTGCCACTTGGAGCGGAGAATATAATGAGTTTACCCATGTTTGAGTTTTGAATTTAAAGCGCGTTCAGCACTTGTTCCTTAATCTGCTCCAGCTCGTCCTTCATCTTCACCACGATGTTCTGCATCTCGGCGTTGTTGCTCTTTGAGCCGGTAGTGTTAATCTCGCGTCCCATCTCCTGCGCTATGAAGCCCAGCTTCTTGCCCTGGCCTCCCTCCTCAGCCATTGTCTCGCGGAAGTAGTTGAGGTGGTTGGCGAGTCGCTGCTTCTCCTCGCTGATGTCGAGCTTCTCGATGTAGTAGATAAGCTCCTGCTCGAGGCGGTTCTTGTCGTAGTCAACCTCTGGGATAGAACAGAGTCCGTCGATGATGCGTGTGCGAATCTTCTCCACACGCGACTTCTCGTAAGGCTCGATACTCTTCAGTAGAGCCTCGATGTTGTCGATCTTCTCGCCGAACTTCTTCTGCAGTGCCGCACCCTCCTGCTGGCGGAACGCCACGAGTGCGTCGATAGCCTCGTCGATGGCCTTGCGTGCCACTACCCACTCCTCGTCAGAGAGCGTCTCTATCTCCACCTTCGACATCACGTCGGGCATACGCAGCAGCGTGATGAACCAGTCGGCAGGCAGCGGTATCTGGCACTCCGCAGCCACGCTCTTTATCTGCTCGCAGTAGTTCTTGGCGAGCGCGGTGTTGATGGTCGTGGCATCGCTTGTGGCATCCTTCTCCACCCATATCGCGAAGTCGACCTTGCCACGTATCACCTTCGCCTGGATAGCCTGGCGTATCTCCATCTCCTTCTCTCTGAAGAGAGGAGCGATGCGTGTGGAAAGGTCGAGTGCCTTGCTGTTCAGCGACTTTATCTCGACGTTGATTTTCTTACCATTGTAGACTGCGACAGACTTGCCGTAGCCGGTCATTGAAAGTATCATATTGCGTGTTTGTTATTTATATATACTTGTTTGTTATTCGGAATGCAAATGTAGCTAATATTTTCCATATATGAAAAAAAACGTTTGCTTGTTTTTTTTAACGCTTCGTTAATGGGCGAATTTGAATAAAAAATTGTATTTTTGCAATCTATTATATTAATGTGTAGTCTGCCATTAAGCACCGATTATGAGTTATTGTGGTGTTTAGTAGTTGCAGACGCAGAAAAAAATAAGAAAAGAATGTCGTGTATATTGAACATTGATACGAGCACTAATGTGTGTTCAGTCGCCGTCAGTCAGGATGGCGCGTGTATATTCTCCAAGGAAGACTTTGATGGTCCGAACCACGCCGTGAAACTCGGCGTATATGTTGACGAGGCAATGTCGTTTGCCGACAGCCATGCCATACCGCTCGATGCCGTAGCCGTGAGCTGCGGTCCGGGCTCGTACACAGGTCTGCGCATCGGTGTGTCGATGGCAAAGGGCATCTGCTACGGTCAGAACCTGAAGCTAATCTCGGTGCCTACGCTCGAGCTGATGACTGTACCCGTGCTGCTGCGCGAGGAAGTGGAGGAGGGCGCACTGCTCTGTCCGATGCTCGACGCACGCCGCATGGAGGTCTACTCGGCTGTCTACGACCGTGCGCTGCACGAGGTGCGTGGCATTCAGGCGGACATCGTCGATGCCGACACGTACAAGGAATACCTCGATCGCGGACCGGTCTACTTCTTCGGCAATGGTGCAGAGAAGTGTATGGAGGTGATTAACCATCCCAATGCGCGCCTCATAAAGAACGTACACCCACTCGCCAAGTGGATGTATCCGCTCGCCGAGAAGCGCATCGCGCTGGAGAAGTTTGAAGATGTGGCATACTTTGTGCCGTTCTATCTGAAGGACTTTGTGGCGAAAGAATCAAAGAAGTTACTGTAATAGATATATGAAGATAAAAGGATTAGACTATAATACACAACGCGAGCACCTCGTGCTGCCAGAATATGGACGCGAGGTGCAGCAGATGGTCGACTACTGTGTCGGCTTGAAGAGCCGTGCCGAGCGCCAGCGTTGTGCCAATACCATAATCGCGGTCATGGAGCGCATGATGCCACACAACTACGAGAATAAAGACTACCGACAGAAACTGTGGGATCACCTCGCACTGATGAGCGGTTTTCAGCTCGATATCGACTACCCGTGCGACATCACCGAGGCGCACAACATGCTGAAGAAACCGGCACCGATGCGCTATCCGATGAAGCGTATTCCGGTGCGTCACTACGGCAACATGATGTTCGAAGTGTTCGAGTTGCTTAAGAATATGCCCAACGGAGTGGAACGCACCGAACTGACACGCCTCGCTGCCAACCAAATGAAGCGCGACCTCGTACTCTGGGGACACGGCTCTATCGACAACGAGAAGGTGGCTTCCGACCTTGCCGACTACACCGACGGCAAGATACAGCTCGACCTCGACACGTTTAAGTTCGACCGCACAGAGGCTCCGACACGCAATCAGGAGAGAAGACAACGTCGTAGAAAATAAACTACAAAGCTTATGGAATCGTTTATAATTGAAGGCGGACGTCCGCTACGTGGCACCATCACACCGCAAGGAGCCAAGAATGAGGCACTTGAGGTGATTGCTGCTGTGCTGCTCACCCCCGACCCCGTCCGAATAACAAATATCCCTGATATTCTCGATGTCAACAATCTCATACGCTTGTTGCAGGATGTAGGCGTGAAAGTGATGCGCAACGGTAAGGGCGACTTCACGTTTCAGGCAGACGAACTCAACCTTGAGTTTCTCGCCAGCGACGAATACGTGAAGAAGTGCGCCGCATTACGAGGCAGCGTGCTTATGATGGGTCCGCTGCTCGCACGCTTCGGTAAGGCTGTTGTGGCAGAACCCGGCGGCGACAAGATAGGTCGCCGACGTCTCGATACCCACTTCCTTGGTTTTAAGAACCTCGGTGCAGAGTTCAACTCCGACGACGAGCGTCATGTGTACAACATCGAGGCGGAGAAGCTGCACGGCACATACATGCTACTTGATGAGGCTTCGGTGACTGGCACTGCCAATGTCGTCATGGCTGCCGTGCTCGCAGAGGGCACAACGACAATATATAACGCAGCCTGCGAACCGTATATCCAGCAGCTATGCCACTTGCTCAACGCTATGGGAGCCAATATCTCCGGCATCGCTTCTAACCTGCTCACCATCGTGGGTGTGGAGAAGTTGCATGGAGCCACACACCGCATCCTGCCAGACATGATAGAGGTGGGCTCGTTTATCGGTATGGCAGCAATGGTAGGCGACGGCATACGCATAAAAGACTGCGCCGTTAAACAGCTTGGAGTCATCCCAGACGCATTCCGCCGACTCGGTGTGCAGATAGATGTGGACGGCGACGACCTGTATATACCGCACCAGTCGCACTATGTAGTCGACTCGTTCATCGACGGATCGATAATGACACTCGCCGATGCACCATGGCCCGGACTCACCCCCGATCTCCTTTCGGTGCTCATCGTGGTTGCTACGCAGGCTCGTGGCTCGGTGCTCGTTCATCAGAAGATGTTCGAGAGTCGACTCTTCTTCGTCGATAAGCTCATCGATATGGGCGCACAGATAATACTCTGCGACCCGCACCGCTGCGTCATCGTAGGACACGACCGCAACAAACAGCTACGCGCAGGTCGTATGTCGAGCCCCGATATCCGCGCCGGCATCGCATTGCTCATCGCCGCTCTCGGTGCTAAGGGCACAAGCCGTATTGACAACATCGCACAGATCGACCGCGGATACGAGGACATAGAAGCACGACTCAACGCATTGGGAGCAAAGATTAGTAGAGTGTAAAGCAACTCGCTGGCTTGCGAACTCGTTTACTTGTGAGCATATCTCCTCGTCAACTCGTTCCCTTGTCAACTCGTTCACTCGTCTCCTTGTCAACTAACAAAGAAATGATAAAGAAAGAAACAGTATATAAGATAGGTAAGATAGGCAAACCGCACGGCGTGGACGGCGAGGTGTCGTTCCACTTCGACGACGACATCTTCGACCGCGTAGATGCCGACTACCTCATTCTCGACATCGACGGCATCCTCGTGCCGTTCTTCCTCGACGAATATCGCTTTAAGAACGACGAAACGGCACTCGTGCGCTTCGCCGATATCGACTCTCAGGAGCGTGTACGCGAGCTGACGGGTTGTGATGTCTACTTTCCACGCGAGCACGTAGACACCGATGGAGAGGAACTCTCTTGGGCTGCTATCGTTGGCTTTAAGGTCATCGACGAGCGTACTGGCAAAGTTGTAGGCGAGATACACTCCGTCGACGACTCTACAATCAATACGCTCTTCTGCCTGCTCACTCCCGACGGCACCGACCTGCTCATCCCCGCTTCCGACGACCTCATCGTCGAGGTGGATGCTGAGCACCACTCGATAACGATGAACCTGCCCGAAGGACTGACAGAGCTGTAATGAGGGGCTAGCTTTCTAGTTTTTCTAGTTTTTCTAGTTTTCTAGTTTTCTAGTCTTTCTAGTTCTTCTAGTCTTTCTAGTTCTTCTATTCCCCAAGAATATCAAGCAATAAACACAATCAATAACAATGAAACAAATCTGTATCCTCGGTTCCACCGGTTCAATCGGAACCCAGGCACTCGACGTAATAGAACAGCATAGCGACCGCTACGAGGTGTACTGCCTAACAGCCAACAACCGCTACGAGATGCTTGCTGAGCAGGCACGCAAGTTCCGCCCGGCTGCCGTTGTCATAGCCAACAAAGCCCACTACGAAGCACTGAAGCTGCTGCTTGCCGACCTGCCAGACATCAAGGTGTATGCCGGAGCAAAGGCTCTCGACGAGATAGTGGAGGCACAACCTATAGACATGGTGCTTACAGCAATGGTTGGCTTCGCCGGACTCTCGCCAACAATACACGCCATCAAGGCACGCAAGACTATCTGCCTTGCCAATAAGGAGACACTTGTCGTAGCCGGCGACCTCATCTGCCGTCTCGCAGCTGAGTATCATGTGAACATACTGCCCGTAGATAGTGAGCACTCAGCCATCTTCCAGAGCATAGTGGGCGAAGGCGACAACGAGATAGAGAAGATATTGCTCACCGCTTCGGGCGGCCCGTTCCGCAAGTTCACGCTCGACCAGATGCGCGATGTGAAGGCTGCCGACGCTCTGCGCCACCCAACATGGGACATGGGCGCGAAGATTACCATCGACTCAGCATCGATGATGAACAAGGGCTTCGAGGTGATTGAAGCGAAGTGGCTCTTCGGCGTTGAGGCTGACAAGATTCAGGTGCTGGTACATCCGCAGTCGATAGTGCACAGTGCGGTACAATTCCGCGATGGCGGCGTTAAGGCACAACTCGGTGTGCCCGATATGCGCCTACCTATCCAGTATGCGTTCTCGTTCCCCGAACGTCTTCCGCTCAACGGCGACCGTCTCGACCTCTTCCGTCAGCCACTCGAGTTCTTCGAGCCCGACATGGAGAAGTTCCGCTGTCTCGCAATGGCATACGAGGCGATACGTCGCGGTGGCAACGTGCCGTGCATCATGAACGCTGCCAACGAAGTGGTGAACGAGGCGTTCCGCCACGACCGCTGCGGATTCCTGCAGATGGCAGACATCATCGAGGCTACGATGCAGCGTGCCACATTCATCGCACAACCTACATACGACGACTATATAGCTTCGGACGCAGAGGCAAGACGCATTGCTGCAAGCATGTTGTAATGTAGAATGTTGAATTTTGAGTTTTGAATTGTCGGCTGCGCCGATGAGGAATTATTCAATATGGAATTCACAACTCTCAATTCAAAATTCATAAATTCAAAATGCGCGAAGCGCACAACTCAAAATTCAAAACTCAAAACTCAAAACTCTTAAATGGAAATATTTCTTATAAAGGCGCTCCAGTTTATGCTGGCTATCTCGCTCCTCGTGCTTCTGCATGAGGGCGGACACTTCTTCTTCTCGAAACTCTTTGGCGTACGCGTCGAGAAGTTCTACCTCTTCTTCGACCCTTGGTTCAGTCTGTTCAAGTTCAAGCCGAAGAAGAGTGATACAACCTACGGCATCGGTTGGCTTCCGCTCGGTGGCTACTGCAAGATATCGGGTATGATTGACGAGTCGATGGACACCGAGCAGATGAAGCAGCCTGCTCAGCCATACGAGTTCCGCTCGAAGCCAGCTTGGCAACGACTCCTCATAATGATAGGTGGTGTGCTCGTCAATTTCCTCCTCGCGCTGTTCATCTACGCCATGTGTCTCTTCACATGGGGTGAGGACTATATCCGTCCGAAGGATATGGCGCAGGGAATGTTGTTCAACAAGGAGGCGAAGGCACTCGGCTTCCAGGATCACGACATACTTGTCGGCACCAATCTCGGAGAGTTCAAGGATGCTAAGGCTGATATGTATCGCGGTCTGGCTAACGCCACTGAGGTGTACGTGATACGTGACGGCAAGCAGCTGACCATAAACACTCCCGGCGACCTCGACCTGCTGAGTATGCTGAAGAACGTGCCGATGTTCGTGCAGCCATACGTACCGGCTGTGGTGGACAGCGTGAGCCCGAAGTCGGCAGCAGAGCGCATGGGCTTGCAGAAGTCCGACCGCATCCTCTCGCTTAATGGTAAGCTGATTGACTCGTTCTCTGCTTTCACCTACGAGGCAGGACGCAGCACCGACATGTTGACCTGCGCACAGACACACGCCGACACAGTGAAGGCACTCGCCGCTGTGCTCACCGTAGAGCGTCAGGTGGAGGGTAAGACCGATACACTCACACTAAAGGGACAGTTCGATGCTGTGTCGGAAGGTGGTTTCTCACCGTTCTCTAAGGGCAAGCCGATGCGCCTCGTGCTCGGCTATATGCCGCAGCAGCCCCAGTATAAGGTGACACACATCGACTATGGCTTCTTCGAGTCGTTCCCTGCAGGCGTTAAGTATGGCTGCAAGGTGCTCTCGGGCTACGTGGGCGACATGAAGTATCTCTTCTCGGCTGAAGGAGCGAAGTCGCTCGGTGGCTTCGGTGCTATCGGCAGTCTGTTCCCGTCGCAGTGGGATTGGCACTCGTTCTGGTTGATGACCGCTTTCCTCAGCATCATCCTCGCCTTTATGAACATCCTGCCTATCCCTGCGCTCGACGGCGGACACGTGCTCTTCCTGCTCTACGAGATGATAGCTCGCCGCAAGCCGTCGGAGAACTTTATGATATACGCCGAGTATATCGGCATTGGTGTTCTGCTGTTGCTCATGGTGATGGCGAACCTCAACGATATATTGCGATTCCTGCATATAATATAAGGTGTAATACATTTCCGTAGCGTGCTGTGGCAGCTAACTAACCTTAGCCGCTGCGGACAAACAATTAGAAACAAAACAATTTAAAAACAGAAAATTATGAAAGAACCAAAATGGTGGTTGGATACCGAATCACTCCAAGGCAGCGACTTTGCAATGTCTACTGCCTTCTCTGCGCTGATGCGTAAAGTGTTTATCTGGATGGCTCTCGCACTTGTTATCACTGGTGTGACGGCATACGGTGTTGCTACGACTCCGTCGTTGCTAATTGCCATTGTCACCAATAAGGCATTGTTCTGGGGATTGATTATCGCCGAGCTTGCACTCGTGTTTGCTGTCAGCGGTGCTATCAACCGTCTGTCGCTCGCTACCGCAACGTTGCTGTTCGTGCTCTATTCGGTTGTGAACGGTGCTACGTTGTCTGTCATCTTCTTAGCTTACAGTATGCCGGCAATCATACAGACATTCTTCATCACCGCCGGCACATTCGGCGTTATGGCACTCGTGGGCTACACAACGAAGACCGACCTTACGTCGCTCGGTAAGCTGCTGTTCATGGCTTTGATAGGTCTTGTCATAGCTACTGTTGTCAATATGTTCGTGGGCAGCACAGGCTTCGACTATATCCTGAGCTACGTAGGTGTGCTCATCTTCGTCGGACTCACCGCTTACGACACGCAGAAGATCAAGCAGATGTGTATGCAGGCACCCGATGCAGGCGAGCATATGCAGAAACTCGCTCTGCTTGGTGCGTTGAGTCTCTACCTCGACTTCATCAACCTCTTCCTTTATCTGCTCCGTATCTTCGGAAATAATAAGGACTAATAACGTCTGTACGACTTGGCGCATGTGTGTCTAAGTCAACTTACGATTTATACGTCGGGCGGAGAATTACGTTTTACTTTGATAGCTTTCAAGTAGTTATCGTGCGAAAGTAGACGTAATTCTCCGCTTTTTTGTGCCCATGATTATAGCTGTATTTCTTTTAATTGAACGAAAAAGGGCGTTTGTTGAATAAATTTGTGGGGTTGATAGTTATTGAATAACTTTGCAAATGTAAAAAAGGAAGAATAGTTTAAAATTAAAGTAGTAATTGTTAGAGAGTTAATAATTTAGAGAGTTATTTAAAAGTAAGTTAGAGAGTTAAACGAATTAAAATTTGAGTTTACACATACATCAGATTACGTTTCATACACACATTAAGCAATGTTATTTAAGCAAAAGACTACAAGTATTAGAGTAATCCACGGCGGTGGAGTCACAAACGAATGAATTTTGTTGTTGATTAATAGTTTTTTCGTGAGAAAAGGTTATAAAAGTACGGGACTATCTTTAGTCCCGTTTTTTTATATGCTCGCCATTTATAACTTCTAAGAGTAATCATAACTCTCAACTCTAAATTCTCAATTCTCAACTAAACGAATTGAAAATTCGTTCTATCTTCCCAGATACTTGTCTGCGAGGTAGTTGCTCAGTGCCTCCTTGTACATATCGCCGATTGGCAGATACGTGTCGGCATCCATCACGATGCGGTTTTTGGTCACCTCCTGCACATGATTCATGTTCACGATATACGAGCGGTGTATGCGCAGGAAGTTGGACGGCAGACGTTCCTCCATGCGTTTCATGGCGAGGAGCATGATGATGGGGCGTGGCTGGTCGATGATGTGTACCTTCAGATATTCGGACATACCCTCAATGTAGCGTATGTCGGCAATCTTCACGCGCACCACTTTGTGCTCCGTCTTCAAGAAAATGTTCTCGTCGGTGAGTTCTGGCTCTGGTTCGGTTGGCAGCGAGAGCGGTGTGTTGGCGTGCTCGTAGCGTTCCTTTACACGTAAGGCGGCGCGGCGGAAGTCGTCGAGACTGAACGGCTTCAGCAGATAGTCGACAGCATTCACCTTATATCCGTCGATGGCGTACTCGGAATAAGCCGTGGTGAAGACCACAAGCGGTGGAGCCACAAGCGAGCGCACGAAGTCCATGCCGTTGAGGTCGGGCATGTTGATGTCGATGAAGATGGCATCAACACGCTCGCTGTTGATGATGTCGCGTGCTTCGAGAGCACTCTGACACTCGCCAACGAGAGTCAGGAACGGCACTTTTGATACGTAGGCAGCAAGTTGCTGCAGAGCCAGAGGCTCGTCGTCGATGATGAGGGTCTTTATCATAGTTGTCGAAATTATGTGTTCAGTGCAATTTATAGTTGTGTAAATCCTTTCTTAGTGTGGCGTGCGTTTAGCTCTGCATCGGTATGTCGAGCTTCACTTCGTACGTCTTTTCCGCATCGTTGATGCTCAGTGTGTAGTCGTCCTCGTAGAGCAGTTCGAGTCGCTGTCGCACGTTCTGCAGCCCCATGCCTCCTTTCTCGTTCGACTTCTGTGGCTGTGTGGGTTTGCTGTTGCGGCAGTCGAAGAGCAGCCGCTTGTTTTCCACTTCTACACTTATGTTGATGAACGACTCCTCGCGGTAGCTGATGCCGTGCTTGAAGGCGTTCTCCACGAAGATGATGAGCATCAGCGGAGGCAGCTTCAGCTCGGGCAGTTGCTGGGGTAAGTCTACGTTGATGTGTACCTTGTTGCTGTAGCGCAGGCGCATCAGCTGCACGTAGAGGTTGAGAAACTCCACCTCGCGCGATAGCGGTATGAGCTTTTTGCCACCGTCGTACAGTATGTGGCGCATCATCTTCGACAGTTCCACGATGGTAGTCTTGGCTCGTTCGGGGTCGATGTCCACGAGGGCATGTATGTTGTTCAGCGTGTTCATGAAGAAGTGGGGGTTCACCTGATATTTCAGATACTCCATTTGCTGCTCCAGGTTCTTCTTGTCGATAATCTTCTGACGCTCGAGGTCGCGCTGCGACATGAAGTAGAGCTTCACGCCGAGGTTCATGCCCATCAGCAGCAGTCCGCCGAAGAACGCCACCAGCTCGCCCGGTCCTAACATCGGCAGAGGGTCGATGGGACGGAACTCCAACGGTTTGCTGTGCATAGGGTTCTGCGGACTGCAATAGCGTCCGTCGCCCAGTCGCACTGCTGCCACCCGTTCGTAGGCGATAGAGTCGGCTTTCCACTCTTCTTCCATGCGTATCTCGTCGATGTGTCTGTGCTTCGGTCGCCCCATGTAGTTGATGAACGTGCCGGCGAGCAATATGGCTACCGACAGACACAGGTAGGTTCCGGTCTTGCGCTTGCGTAGCAGGATGGGCAGAAGCAGGAAGTTGTGAATGGCGAACATCACAAGCCATATGCTTGTGAACGCCCATGCGTGGAATATCTCGCCCCACGAGAAGGTGATCTTTGGGTTGGCAGCCATGCGTGTGTATATGTTCACCACTGGCGATGCATACAGCAACGCCCACATGAACGTATAAATGGTATGCTCTTTACGAAAATTCATAGGCTTTGGTTTTTATAACTCTCTTTGTCTTTAATGTCTCTAATTCGTTTTTCTATATCTCCATTTCGGGATAGCGGGCTTTCAGTGCAGCCAGTTTCTGATGCGTCTTCTCAAGGAAGGCGCGGTGTTCTGCCGATTCGGGGTTGAACGGGCGGTGGTTAAGCGCTGCCTTTATTGGCTGCCACTCGCTCAGGAATGCTTTCGTCTCGTTGCTGAAGAACGTGTCGGCGAAGCGTTCCCAGATGTAGTCGACGGCTTGCTGCGAGGGGTGCAGCATGTCGGGCGCATAGAAGCGATAGTCGCGAAGCTCGTCGCACACTATCTCGTACGCCGGGAAGTAGACACAGCCCTCGGTCTGTTCTGCCACCTGCTCTGCTGCTAACAGCAGCGTAGCCTTCGACACGGCACTGCCGTGGAAACCATACTTGGCGTAGCGTATCGGACTCACGGTGAGCACGACGCGCACGTCCGCTCTGCGCTCGCGCAGCATGTTTATGGCTTTCGTTATGTATTCCGCACACTCGTCGACACTGAGGCTGCGCTCGGTGAAGAGTCGCTGCGGTCGCTTCTGGCAGTTGTCTACTATCTCGCCCGTCTCGTTGAGTATGTACACGCGGTTGATGCCGAGCGTGAACACCGCTGTGCGCGCCACCTCCGCAGTCGTGGCTGCGAGGTAGCGCTCTACGGTGTGCAGTATGCTCGCCGGGTTGTACATCACGCCGTACGGATTGACCGTGGCGCGGAACTTGTCATCAACGAACCTGCTGCCTATGTTGTCGGCAAAGCACGAACCCACGAAGAGCATACGCTCGCAGGGGGCTATCGCGAACGGCGACTTGTCTATGGTGACTGGCGTGCGGAATTCCATTATTCTTACTCCTTCTTTCTTTTCATTTCAAAGACAACTCCGCCGATGATGGCGAGAGCCAGCAGCAGATAGGCTGCGTAAGCTGCGGTCTCGGTGTTTTTCACCGATGCCGGCTTGAACGTGAGCACCACTTTGTGCTCGCCTGGCTTCACGTTGATGGCGCGCAGCACGTAGTTGACGCGACCCACCTCTACGTCCTTGCCGTCGACGGTGGCAGTCCAGCCCGGGTAGTAGATCTCCGAGAACACAACCACGCCGCCCTTCGGCGACTGCACGGTGTAGCACAGTTCGTTTGGCTCGTACTTGTCGAGACGCGCGAACGCTGTGCCCTCCTGCTTTACGGCTTCGCCTAAGGCTGCCTTGAACTTGCTGTCGGCTACTGCCTCGTGGTGCAGGTCGAGCTGCTTGATGGCGTCGAGCTCCTGGTTTGCGTTGTCTACATACTGGAGGCGGTCGACGAACCACGCGTTGCCGTAGGCGTACGGGTTCTGCAAGGGCACGGTCTGTCCGCCCTGCAGCGGCATGATGATATACTTGGTGTTGAGCATGTTGAGCACCGGATAAACCGAGTCGCCCGGCACGCTTGTCATATCGCCCTGCGCCTTGGCGATGGCAGACATAGCCTGCTGCATCTCGGGCGCGATGTACGCGTCGATAAGCTCCTGATAGCGGCGCAGCTTGGCTGCATGGTAACCACCAATCGACTTATGATAGTACGATGTCTCGTTCTCGTTGAACGTGTTCGACGCGAGGTTCAGCACGCGATAGTCGAGCGATGTGTCCTGCAGAATCTGGCGGTCGGTGGCTGTCTCCTGCTGCGGAGTCTCGCGCACGCTGCGCTCCACGAACATTCCGTCGTTGAGGTAGCGCTTGTTCACCTGCCACATATCCACGAGGCAGAGCGCGAAGAGGAGAGCCACGGCGTACTTCGGCTGCAGCTTCTTCAGCAGGGCGAGCACGAGGATGACGGTTCCGGCGAGTATCACGAAGAACGAACGCCAGCAGTCGGCGGTGAATATAGAGATGCGTATCTCGCGCAGATTGCTGATGAGCGGAGTGAGATACTCGCTCGGTATAGAGGCGAGAGCATGCAGCTCGGCGTTAGAAACGAAGTCGGGGAAGAACACCGTAGGCATGATGGCGAACGCCACGCACATACCGGCTGTGAGCACGAAGCTGAGCACGAGCCACGAGCGGTTCTTCACCTCGCGGCACACCAGTCGGTGCGAAGCCGGACCGACGAGCAGTGGGGTGGTGCCCTTGAGGAAGTTCTCGGTCTCGAGCACCTTCTTCAGAGCCAGCATAGCAAGCAGCGGAATGGTGAACTCGGCGATGACGAGTATCGATGCCACGGTGCGGAACTTCGCGTACATCGGCACATAGTCGAGGAAGAGGTCGGTGAACCACATGAAGTTTCTGCCCCACGAGAGCAGCACGGAGAGCACCGTCGCAGCGAGCAGCGCCCACTTCATCGGGCCTTTCACTATGAACAGACCCAGCACGAAGAGCAGCATCACGAACGCTCCGACGTACACCGGACCGCTTGTGCCAGGCTGGTTGCCCCAGTACTGACCCAACTGCTGATATATCTGATAGAACTCGGGGTTCGCCTTCTCCATCGCCTTCTCGTTCTGCGCCAGCGGCACCGAAGCACCGCCCTTGGTGTTAGGCACGAGCAGGGTCCAAGTCTCGTCGACACCGTAGCTCCACTGCGTGATATAGTCGCGGTCGAGGCCGCTCGAAGTCTGGTTGGCAGCGTTCTTCTTCACCAGCTCGCTCTTGCCGCGCATCGACTCCTGCGTGTACTGCCATGTGTGGTAGAGGTTGGAGAGGTTGATCACCACGCCCAATACAGCCGCCACGGCGCACACCGCCGTAGCCTTGGCGAAGCGTGCCATCTGCTTCTGGCGCAGAGCCTCTACGAGGTAGGCGATGACCATGAACAGCACGATGAACAGATAATAGTAGGTCATCTGCACGTGGTTGGCTTGAATCTCGAGAGCCGTGAACAGAGCCGTGAGCACGAAGCCCCACACGTACTTGCCACGATAGGCGAGCACGATGCCCGCAATCATCGGCGGCAGATAAGCTAATGCAATCACCTTCCAGATGTGTCCGGCGGCGATGATGATGAAGAAATAGCTGCTGAAAGCCCAAAGAATGGAACCTAACGCTGCCAGCTCGCGGCGGAAGTCGAACGCGCGCAGCAGGATGTAGAAGCCCAAAAGATAGGCGAACACGTACCACACGTTCTCCGGAAGCCACAGGTGGTAGAACTTGCCCACACCGTTCAGCACCTCCTGCGAGTGGTACGACGGAGCCATCTGATACGTAGGCATACCGCCGAACAAGGCGTTCGTCCAGCGCGGCATGTCGCCCGTGCGCTGGTAATACTCAGTAAGCTCCTCGCCCGCGCCGCGTCCGGCTGACGAATCGTGACGATAGAGAATGCGCCCCTCCGTGTCTGCCGGGAAGAAGTAGGCAAACGCGATGACCGCAAACAACAACACTACCAGCAAGTCTGGCAGAAAGCGTTTCAAAGTCTTCATTGATATTCTTGTTTTGTTTGATTATACATTAATATATATACGTTGCAAAGTTACTACAAAAAAGTGAAATGCGGAAAGATATAGTGATAGAATTGAGTTACAAGGGTTTTGGTTGAAGTGGCGATAATCCGTGAAGCCATTACAATCCCTGCCGAAGCCAAATCCTGACGCCGCTACGTTACTTGTTCGTAACCATGCCCGAAAATGCGACAAACGGGTACGAATAGCGAAACAAGGCTCTAAGGAATAGTGAGTTATCCATAACTCATGCGAAAAATCAGGTTACGGAAAAAGATTGCGCCGTTCCTCCCCGTTTTGCGTACCAACACCGGACTCTTCACCAACTAATTTTGAAACCCAAAAATTAAGGACAATGAAGAGTACATTTTCAGTAATCTACTACCTCAAGCGTCAGGTAGTGAAAAAGGACGGGACAGTTCCCGTCATGGGACGCATCACGGTGGACGGCAGCCAGACACAGTTCAGCTGCAAAC